>Ga0181521_10000324_pt1 | contig 57559 bp, 47 predicted proteins | sample PEATcosm2014_Bin_32_FD_119764 | JGI IMG/M metagenome (GOLD analysis project Ga0181521, IMG submission 119764) | Peatland microbial communities from MTU Mesocosm Facility, Houghton, MI, USA - PEATcosm2014_Bin02_60_metaG | ecosystem: Environmental > Terrestrial > Soil > Wetlands > Peat | place... | reverse complement strand
TTAGGCGTTACGACAGGGTATTCGGCGAAGGTCGAGTTGTCGCCGAAGACTGCCAGGGAGGGTTCGCCGTTGCCGCCGACCACGTCGCCCAGTATCTGATCGTAGGTGCGGTTTTCCCGGATGATCACGAAGACGTGCTGGATCTTCGACGGAGCGCCGATCTTTTCCGGGATCGCCACCGGCGCGGCAGACGGGTTGCCCCCTGCGGCCGACGCGATATTTCCCGACAGGTCCCAGTGGTTGTTCTCGAAGACCGTCTGGGTCATCGCCGCCAGGGTCAGGTAATTCGGCACGGGGACGATGCTGACGGTGCCAAGGTCCTGGTGTGTGTTGAAGCTGACCACGCCCTCCTCTTTTCCGTACGAATTTTCGGCCGTATTAGTTGGAGGGGGCGCCACACCGAAGCCGGTGGCGCCGATGCCCTTGTCGTTGGCAACGAGCAGCACAGCGTCCGCCGTGTCCAGCACAACCGAGCTTGGCGCATAGCCTACCGGGATCATGCCCATGACGGGATTTGGCACGCACGACAAGTTACAAAGGCCGGATCCCCGCTCCAACGAGATTCCGGTTGGCCGCCTTCGCTACCCAATGGACCACAAGTCCATCTGCAAGAAAAGCATCACCCTATCGCGCCACCCCTCTGCTTTTCAAGATTGGCCGGTAAACCGATCACAGATCGTAGAAAACTTTTTTTGCTGTAGATTCAGATGCTTAGAAAATAAGCAGCGGTTCTGGCCGATGGGCCGACTGCTACTCTCACGGACGTAAAAAAGATTGGCGGCATTGCGGAAACGCGGGGCTATTTCTATTTTGGGGAACCAGGGATGGCGCACAAAAGTCGTTCACAAAAGGCTGCTCCCAGGAGTTGCAGGGACTGCGAGAACTGGCCGACGGTCAGCGGCAAGGTTCGGATCAACGAACTGGTACAGGGCGCGATCGCGCAGTTCGACGCCAAGATCAAGAAGGCTGGTTTCGAGCCGACGGTGGCGGAATACGTGAAATTGCTGCAACTCGGGCAGGAGTTGGGGCAGGAAGACGAGGCCAGGGAGATCAAAGTGACATGGGTGGGTCCGAACGAGACGTCAGAATCCGAGAAATAATCTACGATCCGCTTGAGTCACAAAGGAGATTTCACGATTGCAAGGCCAGATATAAAGGTTACTCGGGGCCGATTGGCAGCGGTAAGAGCCAAGCTTTATGCCAGGAAGCAATCCGGCTTACTTACTTGAACCCGGGCAGAACAGGCCTGCTGGGCGCGCCGACATATCCGATGCTACGGGATGCAACGCAAGCCACGCTGTTCGAAATTCTGGGCGCTAACAACATTCCGTACGAACACAATAAGGCCGAGAACACGCTGGTGATGAGCGATACACGGTCGCGCATTCTGTTCCGACCGGTGGACGACTTCGAGCGGTTGCGCGGCACAAATCTGGCATGGTTCGGCCTGGACGAGCTGACTTACACACAGGAAGAGGCATGGTTACGGCTGGAGGGCAGGTTACGAGATCCGAAAGCCGCCCGACAGTGCGGGCTCGCGGCGTGGACGCCGAAGGGATACGACTGGGTATATCGGAAGTTCATCGCGAGACCTGCTGCGGATTACCAGGCAATTTATGCGAAGGCCGGGGAAAACCGGCACCTGTTGAGCCGCGACCCCGACTTTTACACCCGGCTGCAGGACAGTTACGACGAGAGATTTTACCAGCAGGAGGTGTTGGGGGAGTATCTCAACCAGGACGGAAGCCGGGTATATCACTGCTTCGACCGGAGGGAGCATGTTATCGAAGTGAGCTTGAACCCCCGGTGGCCGCTCCTGTGGGCGCTGGATTTCAACGTCGACCCAATGAGCTCGGTGGTGGCGCAGATCCACGACGGGCGGATCAGAGTGTTAGACGAGATTATCCTACGGCATGCGACGACACGGCAGGCGTGCCAGGCGTTCATGAAGCGATTTCCAAAGCACTTGCCAGGGGTGAGAGTTTGCGGGGATGCATCGGGTTATGCACAGCAGACTTCGGGGTTGTCGGACTACGACATGTTGGAGGAGGAATTCGCAAGTGCCTCGCAGCTTGATATGAAGATAGCAGTCCCGAGATCGAACCCGAGTGTGCGAGAGCGCATCAACCTGGTGAACTCGAAACTGAAGTCGGCCAGCGGCGATGTGGGACTGGTGATCGACGCAAAGTGCAAGGAACTGATCATGGATTTCGAGCAGGTCTGTTACAAGGGCGACACCGGGCAGATCGACAAGGATCGGGATCGGATGAGGACTCATGCGTCGGACGCGCTTGGGTACCTGATTTGGCAGGAATGCCGGCCTTTGCCGCCAATCGGGGAGCAGACGCAAAGAATTGCGGGGATCGGATAGGGAAGGCACCGCTGCCTTGCGGTTGCGGCTCAGTAACGAAGGGTCGCGGTTCAATAACCAAGGTCGCGGATCAGTAATGGGGATGGATTCTAACATGGATACAATCAATCGGGAACACCCCGAGTATGCCGCACGAAAGGGGATCTGGCGGCAGTACAAGGACCTCTATGCGGGGGGCGAGCAACTCCGGTCGAACGCCTCGCTCTACCTGGTGCGGCGTCACAAAGAGCCGGGCGATATTTACCTGGAGCGACTGGCGCGGGTGTTTTACGAGAACTACGTCGGATCGATTATCGACTGGTATGCAGCCACGCTGATGCGTTGCCAGCCGGGACTGTTGCTGGGCGGCAGCGATCCGGCGGCACAGGCGTTTTACGGGGTATTTTCGGATGATTGCGATCTGAAAGGGACGAGCCTGAACGAGTTTTTCCGGCAACGATTCGTGGAAACGCTGGTCTGCGGAAGCAGCCACGTGGTGGTGGATTTTCCGAAGGCAGACGGCGAGGCAAGAACGCGCGCGGAGGAAGATGCCTGCGGGCAATCGCGGGCATACCTCACGGATTACAGTCCGGACGAGGTAATTAATTGGAATCACGACCGCCTAGGCGGGCTGGATTGGATCGTCCTACGGACTTCCTGCTTACGGCAGTCGAAAGTGACGGACGCAAAGTGGGAAAAGGAAACGCGGTGGATTTATTACGACCGTCAAGACTACCGGATTTACCGAAGGGCCGGGGAATCGAGCCCGATTGAGCTAGTGGATGAGGGCCGGCACGGGTTGGCGTGTCTGGGACGCGTTCCGGTGTTCGAGATGAAGGTTTCGGACGGGCTCTGGCTGATGAATAAGGCGGCGTCGCTGCAGCTGGAACACTTTAACAAGTCGAACGCACTTTCGTGGGCACTCACGATGGGGCTGTTCGCCTCGCCGGTGGTGTACTCGGACCGGGAGTGGAAGCAGGTAGTGGGGGAATCCTATTACATCCAGCTCGGGAAGGACGACCGATTCGGGTGGACGGAGCCGGAGGGAAAGGTTTATCAGATTGCGGCGGACAATCTGCAGAATTTGCGCGACGAGATCTACCGTGTCTGCTACCTGATGATTCAGGCCGGAGAAGCGGGGACGGGAGGGCGGCAGTCAGCCGTGAGCAAGCAGTTGGATTTCGCCACTACGGAAGAGGTGCTGCGGGCTTACGGCGATACGGTGAAGGACGTTATGAGACAGACGCTGCGAGCGATTGCCGCGGCGCGGCAGGATGGCATAACGATCGACGTTTCGGGGATGGACGAGTTCGACATCAATGACTTAGGCACGGAGCTAGACGATGCCCAGAAGTTACTCGGCCTCGGAATCGACTCGAAGACGTTGAAGAAGGAGGTTTTCAAGAGGCTGGCGCTGAAGTATTTGAGCGATGCGCGGCAGGATATCAAGAACCAGGTCACGGGGGAGATCGAGAACGGGGAGTAAGCGGTCCCAAGGAGATATATGGAAGGATTCGACATACAAGCGATTGTGCGTCAGGCGGTACAGGAATTTACAAATACCGAGAAAGTCCGCAGCGAGCCGGCGTACAAAGCGGAGTTATTGGAAGAACGCAAGCGCCGGGAGCAATTGGAACGGCGGATGAACGAACTGGTGGCGGAGAACCAGCGGAGCCGAAAGGCGGCGGAAGAGGCGGAGCGCAGTTCGACCGTGCGGGCAGAGTTGCAACGGCTGGGCGTGGCGAAGATCGATTTGGCATTCAAGGCTGTGCAAGACGGGATCGTGCGCACGGACGATGGCCGGCTGGTGGCGCGGGGCGACAGCGGCGAAGTGCCGGTGAAGGAGTACCTGACGAATTTCGTGAACGAGAATCCGGAGTTTCTGCCGGCGCGGATTTCCGGAGGAACGGGTATGACGGCCACCCACAAGGCGCCGAATGGCGGTCGAGACGCAGTGAGCATCGAGCAGATCCGGCCAGGAATGAGCGCGGAGGAGATGGAACGGGTACGAGAGGAAATCGTGCGCGTGGCGTCACAGACCCTTCGGGGGTTGTAGCAGGTTGAGAAAGAGCCGTAAGCTGGCCAACCAGCCCGGCAAGAAGAAAGGAACAAGGAGACAACATGGCAGCAATTACTTCAGCTAATGTCGCCAACGCGATTGTAAAGCTGGTGGCGGCAGATGCATTGCCGGTGCTGGTGGGAAACCTCATCATGGGGAACCTGGTGAATCGCGATTATGAGCCGGCTCTGGCGCATGCGGGCGATACGATTAACGTGCCGATTCCCCCTGTAATGCAGGCGAACAACATCCTCGAAGGCGGGACGGTGCAAACTCAAAATCCGAATTTGGGGAATGCGCAGATCGTGCTGAATACGCACGCGGAAGCCACTTTCCAGATTCCAGATGTGACGAAAGTGCTGGCGGTACCGGACTTGTTAAAGGTCTACATGCAGCCGGCGGTGGCGGCGATCGCCCAGAAAGTGGAGACCGATCTACTGAATCTCTACGCAGGGTTCACAGCAAACGCTCCCGTGGGCACGCCGGGGACTGCGATCACGGAGAGCGTGATCGACGCGGCGGAAACGGCGTTGTTCCTGGCGAAAGTTCCACCGAGCGCCGAGAAATATATGGTAGTGGACGCGGCGACTTACTCGGCGTGGCGGCAGATTCCGCGCTTCAGCGAATTCCAGACAGCGGGCGATGCGGGGTTGAAGGCGCTGATCGACGGCACGGTCGGCAAGATCAAAGACTTCTTTGTGTTCCGCTCACAGTTCGTACAGTACACGGGGAGCAGTCCGGTGACAACGCACAACCTGGCGTTCACGCGGGATGCGCTCGGCCTGGTGATCCGCCGGCTGCCGCAGCCGCTGCCGGGAACGGGTGCGATCGCGGAGTACGCGGAGCTGGGCAATTTTGGAATGCGGGTAGTGATGAGCTATCAACCCGACACGCTGGCCCAGCAGTTCACGGTGGACATTCTCTACGGGTGCGGGATTCTGCGGAACACGTCCGGCGTGCAAGTCAATACGTAAGTCGATTGGGGCTGCGGGGCTGAATTGGGACTCGGACTCCGCAGCTTCCCCCGTGGCGGAGCCGTGGGGTGTTGGGCCCTGGGTGTCAGCACATGGGGAGCTCCGGTCTTCGCGTATCGGTGGCAGCCGCGCCGAAATTGCTGGCGGGGAGGCTCGCCAAACCGCTCCCTTGCGGTTGCGGCTCAATAATGATCGCGACGCGGCGTCGCGGTTCCGTGATTTCGAAATGTTAAAGGCAGAAGGAGATTGGAATGGATGTAAAGACGTATTACCAAAAGATTCGCGAGACGGAAGGAACAATTGCGACGCCGTATGCGGTGGTAATAAGCCTGCCAACGGACGATGGAGGAAAGAAAGGCGTGTTGGTGGAAGTTTCACGTCACCTGGCGGCGAAGATGATCGTCGAAGGTTCGGCCGAGATTGCGCCGGAGGAGAAGGCGGCGGCGTTCCGACAGGCAAAAGCGGCGGCGTCGAAGGCCGCGATTGACGCCGCGACGGCGGCGAGGCTGGAAGTCACAATGGTGCCATCGGACGAGTTAAAGAAACTAACGGACGATATGCAGAAGTTGAAGAGCGGGACCAAGGCTCTGAAGGATTAGGCACGCGATATGGCTCTGTTCACGGACGGGCTGGTGTCAGGGATGGAAGACCTGACGGCGCAAGATACACAGTTGACGAATGTGGCCACGGTTGAGGGGATCGACGTTACGCAGAAGCTGGCGCTCGCGCAGGAAGAGCTGGCGTTGGAGATCGCGACATTGTTGAGCGGGTCGCGCCGAGTTGAAGAGGCGTTTTGGCTGACGGCGCTACCTAAGATCGAAAACGTGGTGGTGACGCCGCCGTTGAAGCTGTGGCACACATTTCGGGCTCTCGAGATGGTATACGGAGACGCTTATTCGAGCCAACTGAACCATCGCTACGCGGCGAAACGGGACCAATTCCACCAGCGGGCGGGGTGGGCATACGAACGGCTTCTGGTACTCGGGCTCGGAATCGCTTGGTCACCCGTTCCGCGCGCGAGACAGCCCCAAGTAGTAAGCGCAGCCGGTAGTCTCGCGAATGGCACTTACTATGTGTCCATGGCGTGGATCAATAGCAAAGGGGAGGAAGGATCACCGTCGGTGCCGACGGCTATTACTACTGCGACAGGCACGATGCTGGTGCAACCAAGTGCGCCGCCAAGCTGCGCGACGGGATGGAACGTTTATGCAGGCGGCGATCCCGAGGGGTTATCGCGGCAGAACGGATCGCCTATCGCAGTAACGCAGAGCTGGCTGCAGCCGAACGCGATCGTGACGGGCGGCAGCGTGCCGGGCTGGGGACAGGAGCCCAACTGCCGCATGCCCATGCCGCGCGTGATCCTGAGGGGCTAATGACAAACACCATCGGCAGTCTGATTACGGGGCAAGTAATCCAGCTTCTCGTCGGCGCTAACGGCGTTAATTCGTTTCTCGGGGCCGCGGTCGAAGACAACGGGCAGCCACTGTCTCCTTTGAACAGGGCACAGGTGCGGGCGCAAAACGTGGCGCCGGAGATCGCCGATCAGAGCACCGCAATGCAGTATCCAGCCATCAACGTGTACTGCGAAAAGATTGTCAACAGCCTGACGGAGAAGTTCCGCAGTTTTTCAGGAAATGTGCAGACCACGGTGGAATTGCGGCATTCACAGGACCGGCTCGACGGTCTACAAGACATGCTGGAAAATTATGCGGACGCAATTATGCAAGTACTGAACGCAAACCGTGGCAACTGGGGAAGCGGACTATTTTACTGTGGCGAGTATCAGGTGGCGTTCGGGGCGGTGAAGCACGGCGGGAAGAACTTCCAGCAGGTGGCGAAGGTCACCTTCGAGATCGGAGTAAGCAGAAGTTAGTATGGCATCGTATATTTCATCCAACTCAAACCGATTCTATACGGCGCTGGAGAGCGCGTACGGACAGGTTCCGACGATAACGGCCGCGAACCGAATTCCGGCACTGAAGCTGACGGTGCGACAGCAGCTCGAGGTGACGGATCGAAAAGACAAGACGGGAAGCCGGACGTTTACCGGCGTGCCTGCCGGCGGCCGCCGACAAACGACTTTCGAATTACGGACTCTACTGACGAATTGGGCGCAAGGGACGGCCAATCCGAGCTACGGTCCATTATTCCAGGCCGCACTGGGCGGCGCACCGGCGTATTTCGCCGGGGGAACGGCAGCGAGTACAACCGGAAACGGCCGACTGGCATTTGCAGCGCCGCACGGACTATCAGCGGGGCAGGCGGTGAGCAGTGGCGGCGAAATACGGTTCGTGGCGGCAATCGTGAATGCGGAGACGGTGCAACTAAATGTGCCGTTCACGGCTCCGCCGGCCCCAGGCGCACCGGTGGGAGCGGCAATCACGTACTCACCGGCGACCGAATTGCCGAGCGTGGGGATCTTCGATTATTGGGATCCGGCGACGGCAGTCCAGAGGTTGCTCTGCGGCGGAGCACTCGACCAAATGGAGATTGATCTCAACGGCGACTATCATGAATTCCGGTTCAGCGGCCAGGCACAGGACGTAGTGGACAGCGTGAGCTTCGGGAGCGGTTCGTGGGGCGCGGCACAACTGCAGAGCTTCCCCGCGGAGCCGGCAGCGGGCGGGTTTGACTACACGATTGTGCCCGGCAATCTTGGGGAAGCGTGGCTTGGGACGTCGCCGACGCAGTTCTTCACGATCACGTCGGCATCGGTGGTGGTCAAAAACGGTTTAGATACCCGATTTCGGGAGTTTGGGTCGAGCCTTCCGCAAGCGATTTCGCCGGGCGAGCGGATTGTGACGGCGGCGTTCGAGTTGTATAGTCAGAACGATCTGAACTCGCAGGCATTATACCAGGCGGCGCGGCAGCAATCGCCGATCAGTGTGATGTTTCAGCTAGGAGAATCGCAAGGGCAGTTAGTAGGGGTTTACTTACCAAGCGTCATTCCTGTAGTACCGGAATTCGACGATAGTAAGAATCGGCTGCAGTGGAACTTCCGGGCGTCGCGGGCGCAGGGAACAGTGAATAATGAGATAGCGGTGGCGTTCGGGTGATTAGAGGGGGAGCGTTCACCACAGGGCGCCGCAGGACTACACAGCGCAGCAGTTCTGCAATCCAAAGGGAATGATGCTTTTTGAGCGGATGGCTCAAACGACGCCGCTGCCTTGCAGTCGCGGCTCTTCTAAATCGTTGTCAGTTGCAAGATTCTTCGCGAGACGCTGGTTGCGGGGAATCGCGCGTCAAGGTGTCGTTTGAGTTTTCGGGGCACGGAGCCAGCGGAAGGTAAGAAAGGGTTGCGGGTTCATGAATTACCAGAGTGTGACGATGGTACAGTCGCGGATTGCCAGCGCGGTTCAGTTTACGGTAGCGAAGATGTCGTTCGGAAGGCGAACGGAGTTAATGCGGAAGGTGCGGGAGTTGGCTGGCAAGGTAGAGTTTTTGGAAGCGGGAAACGGATCTGGAGAGAAGATGGATGCCGCTCTGCTCCGGGTGGAGATCGATCGCCTATACGTGAAGTGGGGTCTCGTGGGGATTACGGGGCTGGAATTGGATGGCGTGGAAGCAACCCCTGAGACGCTGGCAGCGTTGGGACCTGAGGACCTATTTCGCGAAGCCCTGGCGTTGGTGCGATCACAGACGGGGCTGAGCGTGGAAGAACGAAAAAACTAGTTGTCGCCTTCCATTTCGAATTTTCCAGCCAGGCTGGCTGGGAGTGCGACACTTGCCGGAAATCCGGCCTGGAACGAGGGCGCCGGTGCGGATGGCTTCCCAGCGACAACGAAGCCCCGGCGCGGATAGTGTGGGCACGGAGGAATGTCGGTCTGGACCGGTGTCCGAAGCCGTATATTACGGCAGACAGTCGAACCTTAGTGGAAGAGTTCCTAATATGGCGGCGGCTGCACACGTCGGACGGGCAATTGAGCGCGCGGCAGGTGGAAGCCTTCCTGATTCTGGATAAAGAGCTCTCGGCGGAGCTTGAATACCGAAGGCGCAGTGAACGGGGCTAGATGGCAACCTTTCCCACACTCAAAACGGGCGCGGTGGCCCAGTATCCGGCCAGTAAGTCGCTCCGGTTTCAGAATCAGACCGTACGTTTTCTCGACGGCGCGGAGCAGCGTTATCGGGATGCGGCGGGTCCGCTGCACCAATGGGTAATCCGGTTGACCGAGTTAGACGAGAGTGAGATGGCGGCGTTTGAGCAGTTCTTCGAAGACAACCAAGGACGTTTGGGGAACTTCGCATTCACCGATCCCTGGGATGGGACACAGTATGCGAACTGCAGTCTCCAAAGCGACGATATTACATTGGGATCCGCGGCTGAGATGCGCACTAAGACGTCACTGACAATCATTGAAAACCGGAGTTAGCGATGCCTGTCTATCCACAACTTCCGAGCGGCGCTTTGGTTCAATTTCCGGTTCAGGTGCGGCGGCAGGCGCGAACTCTCGTCAATGCGGCGGCGGACGGTACGGTGATTAAGCTCGCCGACGCGGGGGCGGCGTCGGTGGAGTGGCAACTGCAATATGCGGGGTTGAGCGATGCAGAACTCGCCGCGCTGCTGGCATTCTTTACGGCGGCGGAAGGGACGCTAAACAACTTCACGTTTGTCGATCCGACGGCCAACCTACTGGCTTGGAGCGACGATTTGAGCAACGCGGTTTGGAACGCGGCCCCCTTTCTTTCGCTGGCGGGAGGGGTTCCGGATCCAGCGGGTGGGACCGATGCCTGGCAAGTGATCAACTCCGGAGCGGCAGCACAGGATTTGACACAGACTCTGACAGCGCCGGGCGGATATATATACTGCGGCAGCGTTTATGCGAAAGCCGCCAGCCCGGGAATCTTCACACTATTGCTGGGGAACAACCGGTACGACCGAGCGGTCGGGCCTGATTGGCAACGCTTTGCCTGCGCTGGGACTGGCGATCCGACGGCATCGTCGATGACGTTCGGAATCGAGTTGGGATCTGCCGCGGGTGTCGAGGTCTACGGCTTGCAGGTTGAGCCGCAGGACAGCCCATCCGTCTACAAGGCCAGTACAATCGGCGGGTGCTACGAGAATGCGCGGCTGCGCGACGACACTCTGACGTTTATCTCGACGGACATGAACCGCCATTCGGCGACGGTCAACATCTTCTATGCAAGCAATCTCTGATCTTAAGGAGCAGAGTGTCACCGACACGCCGCTAATCGTCTTCAACTGCCTTCTTTCCACCGGGCAGACGGAGTATTGGTGTACACATGGCATCACGGCTGCGGGTAACACATACGCCGCTCGTATTATTCAACATACCGCCTTCAATATTCAGACCGCATCCGACCAGGGGATTGACGGCAGCCCGCAGATTTCGATTCTTCTGGCGAACGTCGATTCTCACTTTTCGGAAATCGAGCGGTCGGAGGGATGGAAGGGCGCGCGCCTGACCGCCGGGGTGCTGTTTTACGACCTGCGGAATAACGCTGCTCTCACCGATATTACCATCGTGTTTCAGGGCATCTGCAATCCACCGGACAGAAGCGACGAATCGACATTCCGGCTGACGGTGCTTAATCGAATGAGCCTGCAGAGGGTGTTCTTACCGGAAGTACAGATCGAGCGTCGATGCCCCTGGCAATTTCCGGCCACACCGGCGCAGCAGACGGAGGCGGTAGATGGCGGGATCGACGGAAAATACTCCCTATATTACCGTTGCGGCTATTCGGCGGGACTCGCGGGAGGAACGGGGAATCTGAACGGGACGGTTCCTTACACCAGTTGTGGGTACACGCGTAGCGATTGCCAGGCGCGGGGCATGTTTAAGCGCTTCGGAGGACTGGAGTTCATCCCGCCGACGATTAGTGTCCGGAGCTACGGTAAGGGGTGGTCTACTTCCGCTGTTTCCACTAACCAGGCGCTGTACAACGACTACGTCCCGATGATTTACGGGACAGTGTGGCAGCAGCCGATTGTCACGTTCGCACGGAACGACGGTAATCTCACCAGAATGGAAGTGCTGTTGGGGATCGGACAGATTCAGGGAGTGCTGACGGTCCTGGTGAATGATGTACAGATGCCGCTCGGGGTGAACGGCACGAATATGACCGGCACCGGCTGGTATAACGTGGAAACACTCGGGGCCCGGAATGGCGCCTTAGATCCTAACTTCACCGACTCGACCGGAGCACCCGCGGGAGACCCGTACGGCAGCATGGCGTATCTCTCGGTAGTAGTTCCAAATCAGCTGAATAACGGTACTGCACTTCCGAATGTAGAGGTTTTGGTACAAGGGCTTCAAGTGCCCGTTTATGCAGCAGATGGAACTTACATCAGCGATCAATTCTCCAGTAATCCAGCCTGGGTCCTTCTGGATATTCTCCGCAGAAGCGGCTGGTCGGAGGCAGAGATCGACCTTACCAGCTTCGCCGCCGCAGCGGCATACTGCGACGACCAAATCGCGGCGACCGACATTAATGGCAATCCGATCACTCTACCGAGGTTTCAGTGCAATTTGCTATTACAAAACAGACGCAGCGCAGGTGACGTAGTCCGCGGGATTCGCAACTGCGCACGGATGTATCTGACGTACGGGCCAGGCGGCGTATTGCAGGCGAAGATCGAGAACACTATTGCTCTGGAGAGTCCGACACAGCCGGCATGGTCGAACAGTGCGGAGCAGCTCGATGGCGGATGGCCGAGTTACGAGTTCGGGGATGGCAGCAACGGATTCTCGGGAATCGTGAGGAAGGCGAGTGGGGCATCAAGCGTAGTGGTGACTTCACGCAGTATCGCCGATACTCCGAACTCGATGTCGGTTGAGTTTCAGGATTCCCTCAACGGATATCAGCAAGACAGCTATGAAATGGTGGATCCGGAGGATATCGCGCTGACCGGGCAGACGACCTCGGCTACGCTGATGGCGCTAGGACTGCCACAGTTCGACCAAGCCTCCCGGATTCTGAAGTTCAATCTGGACAAGTCGATTCAGGGGAATACCTATGTGGAGTTCCAGACGAGCATTAAGACGTTCGGCGTTTCGCCGGGTGACCTGATTACCGTCACTTATCTAAAGGAAGGTTTTCTCAGGCAGCCGTTCCGAGTACTGAGACTTTCGCCGGCAACCAACTATCGAACCACGACGATCACCGCGCAACTCCACAATGATGCCTGGTATGCGGATACAAACGGCCAGCCGATCTCAGCTTCCGGGCAAGCGATCGGGAGTAATTCGGGCGTGGGCCTTCCCAATCCGTTGCTGGGTAGCGTTGTGGACAGCAACGGAAGCGTTCAGTTTGGAATCGTCGAAACAGCAATTAATAATAGCGATGGGTCGATTGAGGCAAGCGTAATAGTGAGTTTCGCTGCGCCGGCACCGATTGCCAGTACTGGTCCAGGCGTTCCATTAGTCAGCTTGTCGGCGACGGTCGGCTCCGGCGGATCGCTTACGGGCGGCCAAGCGCTGTACTACGCGATATCGGCGGTGGATGGGCAGGGAAACGAGAGCGCACTATCGTTCATCGTGACTGCGGTCATTTCAGCCGACGGCAGCAGTGTGACGCTCAGCGGACTAGGATTTCCGGCGGCTGCCGCGGCTTTCAATGTCTATCGTGGCAGTTCCCCGGTCAGCCTGTTGCGGGTGGCTTCCGCGCAGACAATCGCGACGAGTTTTACCGACGGGGGGCTGATGGTTCAGTTAGTTCCGCCGCCGGATCCGAACTTTGACCACGCGAATTTCTACTGGCGTTCGGAACTACAACCGGAAGTCGCGGTGACAACTCATTCTCCGACGATGCTCGGGAACGCGACGCTCCAGATGCCGGTAAACGGGTATGCCGGGATGACCGTCCGGATCACACGAGGCACAGGCGCCGGACAGGAGCGAAGCGTGACTGCCAACGACGCGACGACCCTAACGGTTTCGAAATGGGATCTGGAGCCGGATGCTACCAGCTTTTTTACGGTAGCGGAAGCGGGGTGGCACTTTGCCGCCGTGGCAGAAAGCAGCCCAATCCAATTCACGATTCCAAATCGGGCGGGCGAGGTCGTGCAAGTTACCGGCCGGTCGGCGAATGTCAACAATCTCGAGTGTTCGCCGCAACTGTCGATCGTGACACGTTGGACGATCGGTGGATCGGGTACCGCCGACACGCAAGTTCCGCCGCAACCGTTTTTCCTACTGGGACCCGCCGTCTCAGGGGGAGCAATGGTATTGAGCGGCGTTTCCTTCACAGACCTGACCAACACTGGCGGCATTTCGTCGGGGACGCTGACACTCTACTACTGGAATGAACTCCAGGCAGCGCCTGTCACATTGCTTGCCAATGCCATCGGAGCCGCGGACGAGGTACTTACACAGACAGCAGCCGGCTCGGCGCAGGTTGGAAACATGTTACAAATCGATGGTGAGATCTTGAACGTGTCGGCTGTGACTAACAATGGCACACAATATAGCATCACTCGCGGGGTTAACGGGAGCGCCGCGGTGGCACACACAGCGGCGAGTGCAGTCTATCAACTCGTCACCCAGATCACGATTGTCCCGTTTCCGCCCGATTTTTTCGGCAGTCCTTATAGCGGTACCTGGAGCTATTCTATCGCGCTGCCGGATGTCCGTGTGGGAAGCGCGGAATTGTTCGTGACGAACGAGTTGGGAAACAGTCCAACTACCGGCGTCTGCCTGACTCACAATCAAGACAACGGCATGCGGACGCTCTCCGGCGGGCAATATACAATCCAGGTGGAAGGCTTTCTGGCGGTCGACCAAGACGTGGCGCCGGCAATTGTCGTGGAAACCGACCGTTCGGTGCGAGATGTGTTCGCCATTCTGGGTACGGCGGCCGACGCGGAGGTCCAAGTGCAAGTGAACGTTAATGGCGCCGCCTATTGCGAACTGGCGATTCCACCGGGACAACTCTCGTCCAACAGCATACTTGGCAGCACTCTGCCATTCCTTCTTGTGATGTCCCAGATCACGGTGTCCGTGCTGTCTGTAGGTCAGACAAATCCTGGTGAGGATCTGACGGTTGTAATTCGACTCTGATGCCGGAGCACCTTAGCAAGCTGTGCCCCGACCGGGATTTGCAGTGTTATTTTCAGGAACCATCGGCGATCGCGGCGCTCAGCCAGACGAGTCCGGCCGGATTCACGGTATCGGGATGCTGGAGAGATCCATTCGATTGGGTAGTGGTCGAATGGAACCGCGATAACGTATTTGAACATCCCCTGATTCGCAACTTGCCCGATGGAAACCTGAGTGGCATACAGCTCAGCTACCAGGAAACTCGCGCCAACTGCATCGCGATGGATTCCACTCTGTACCCGACGGTGGAATGGCCCTATTTGCGTATCTGGGCGGACAGCGGCGGCGGCGAGACTCTTTATGACGTGCCGCTGGACCAATCGACTCTGGGATACGCGATTCCAATAGGCGGCTCGTTCACGTCGGCCACGGCGAGCTTCCAGTTGAAGGGGTTGGTCGCCGAGAATGACTACATAGTATTAGCGTGGTTGGATCAACAGTTTAACTATCAACTTACCAGGAACGACAGCCTGGAGACTGCGGTGGCGGCGCTGGCCGCAGAAATCAACCAGTCAGGCGACGGAACGGTGAGCGCGTCTGCGAACGGGACGCAAATTACGCTGAGCTATCAGGCTTCCGCAGGCGCGAATGCAAATCGCGTTGGCGTTTACGCTACGGTATCCGGTGCGAGTACAGAGTGGTGGACGCAAACTTGGGCGAACTTCAGCGGCGGGACATCTCCGCAGCAGTGGCAAGTAAACCTGAATTTTGCAGCGCTGCAGGGGTATATTGATCCGGACCGCTCCACGCTGGTTTCGGTGCCGACATCAAACGTGCGCAAGATGCGTTGGACGTGGGCGGCGAATTTGCAGAATGGCAACTTCCAGCGAAGCGAATTCTCGGTAGTGGTGACCAACTGGACGGTCACTGGAGAAAGCCTGCAGTATCAGGTAGCGGGTCCTGGAAGTCTTCGCATTGAGGATGATTCCAGTACGATCACTTATTCGGGAGGGTCATGGACCAGCGAGATTGGAAACTACTCCGGCGGATCGATCCATTGGGCAAATACTCCGGGGTGTTCGCTCCAGACTTCATACACCGCCGGCGCCCAACACACCCTGTACCTCGGCACCCGATATCTCGACACAGGAGGGCAGGTGTCGGTAGAGGTGGACGGGGGTGGGCCAATTGCACTCAATCTGGCCCTTGCCGCCGAAGATGTGCTGGTTCGAATCCCTCTTGGCACGTTCGCCGGAGGAGTTCCGCATATTGTCGTGATTACGATTGAGGGACCTTCAGGCAGTTATTTCTATTTCGATTTCCTGGAGGCGGCGATTCCAACATATAGCCTTCCTGATTTTCCGCAATCGGCGGGGTTGACCCTCGCAACTGACTGGGACACGAACCACTCGATTGCTTTAGCGCCGGAACGAACGGCGTGGCTTATTCAGAAGCTGGGATTTACTGGCAGGGCGAATCATTATGCCGGGGCACTTTGGTTCTATGAACTCTCCAGGCCCGGTGTGCAGTTTGCGTCGGCAACGATTAGTTTCGCAGGCGCCCCGGAGTTTGGGCAGATTACGAGTGTCAATTTAGCTGGCACCGTTATCCGGCACGTGAACCTGATTAGCGACACGGCCGAAAGTATTGCGCTGTGTTTCGCGCTGCTAATCAACGCCGGTTCGAATAGCGTGTGGGCGGGGGCAGACGGTACAGTCCTGACGGTCACGGCGCGGAGTCTGGGCACCGCGGGCAACAACTTCGCGATTTCGGCAACTACCAACAACTCGCCAGCAAATCTCACGCCTTTCTCGGCGCAGGCCAGCGGTCCGGCGTTAGGCGGTGGAATCGATGGCACAAATGCGGATCCTAAGGGAAGCTATTGGCGCACGGACCTGACGGCCAGTCCTCCGATCAACCGCGCTGCGAGGGATTGGACGGTCGCCTATTTCACGGCGTTGAACGGCTACGGGATCGGGCCGACCGCTGCATTTAGCATGGAACTGCAGAACGGTGACGACAGCGTAGCCACAGGAATCGCGCAAAGGTATCCGAATGGCGATGCGGTCTGGCTGACAACGCCGTCGCTGCAGACAAACTTCGGGCCGGCGAGCACGGCGTTTTGGCAGCAGGTGTATGCGGAGATGGCTAGCTTGATGAGTCAGGCTGGCGTCGCGCCGTATTTGCAGTTTGGCGAAGTTCAGTGGTGGTACTTCCCCGGCCCGACAGCCACGGTGGCGACGGAGCCTGGAATGCCGTTCTACGATGCCTACACGACAGCGACATTTCAATCTACGTTCGGGCGGCCAATGGCAGCTATCGCGAACCAAAATGCCGATCCGACGCAACTCTCACAGGAGTGCACGTTCCTCCCAGGAATGATTGGGGCGTTTACGAAGGCGGTTCGAGAATTTGTGTCCGCGACCTTTCCTGACGCACGGTTCGAGGTGCTGTATCCCCCGGACGTGAACGGTACGCCACTGAATCAGTTGGTGAATTTGCCGCTGAGTGACTGGACTCCCGCCAATTTGGCTTGCTTCAAGACGGAGAACTTCACTTATACAGCGGAGCGCAATCTGAATCTGGCACGACAGTCCATTCAATTGGCGGGACAGCTCGGCTTTCCACCCTCCCAAAGCAGCCACCTTGTCGGTATTTCCGACTACACCACTTCATGGCAAAAAGAACAGCAGATTGCCTCTGGTTCGAAGCTAGAATCGGTTGTGCTGTTCGCGTTAGATCAGTTTTGCCTGATCGGGTACAGGCTGCCGCTGGCCCGAAGCAGTCGATGGGCTCGCCTGCTGAGTGCGTAGTACGGCGAGGTATTCAAGAGCTACATACCCGGCGGACACCACGACCAAAAACATCGTCAGGGGCTCGGAATCCCCGAAATTTACCTCGGCGACGCCTTCAACCATCATCGCGAGTACGATGGCGATGGCGCCGTGCAACAGGAATCTGAGATCGTTCGGCCCCGCCGGCAATGATCGAAGACCCCGCCAAAAATCGGCCAGGATTCTCGTCAACAGCCACAGGAAGACGAGCAGAGCGGGTATCCCGCGTTCGGCACCATACTGCAGATAAACGTCATGGAGGTGCTGATAGAATCCTTCCGGCCGCGATGCCCAAACGTCAGGAGGCACGTATTCCCGAAAGTGGTATTTGGGACCCTCCGGTCCGAGCCCCAGCAAAGGATGCTTCTCGATCATCTCCACCCCTGCATTCCAGGCAATGACCCGAAAACGGTTCGAATCCACCTGCTGAGCGTGAAAAAGAGACGTGAAGCGTTCGCGCATGACCGCGGGCGACAGTAAGAACAGAACGACTACCAGCACCGGTACCGCCGCCACCAGCCATTTCTTCCAAAACCACAACAGGTATAGACCAGCCAGCAGGGTGGCGATCCACACGGCGCGAGTCTGGCCGAGATATAAGACTATCGCGATCAACACCCCGCAAATACACCACACCCAGCGTTTCGGCACTCGCGCCCCGAACAGGAGGAGGGCCCCCAGCATGACCAGCGCGAACATCTCCTGCGCGGAAAATGTATTCCAATGACTGCTAAAGCCGGTGATTCGTTCCGCGACGTAGTAAGTGTAGGCGTCCACTCCCGACTGGTGCGCCGCCTGCATTTTGCCGACAAACTGGACGAAACCACGAAGAGCACTGATGCTCGCGAGGCCAACCCAGGTCAGGAACAGCCAGCGAAGCGTCGCGAGCGTGCGCAGCGTGGAGAACACCAGCAGGAGAATGCAAAACACCCAGAATTTTCGAATCTGCGGGTAGCCATCCATCAACGGGTCCGGTGAGTGGAGCCACGCAATAATCGTCAGCGCCATGAAAATGCCAAGGGGCAGCTTGATGCGCGGCAGCCGCAGCTTTTCCCCTGAAAAGAGTAAGGCAACCAGTGCCGCCCCCATCAGGATCTGGCAAACTGCGATCGAGAAGACGATCGACGCGGCCGCCCCAAACGTCAGCCACCGCGCAGCGCGCGACATGAACGACTCCTGCGGATTCATACAGAGATTTCAGTATCGCAGAGTCAACTTGCGGTAGTCCGCTCCAACACCCACTCCATAATCGCCGCATCCAGCCAGAAGCGGTGCGGGCGGCGTCCGAGAAATCCAAGATGTGCGCCATGGTCCGTCGCGAGACACTCGATCCAGTGGTTGTCGCGGACCGCCGCACTGTCGAAGGTCTGCGAGGGGACCAGCGTATCGTCCTTAGAATAGATCAGCAGCACCGGCACGCGAAGCCCTTCGAGAAAGCGCACAGCGGATTGCGTTCGATAGTAGGTGGCAGCATCGCCAAATCCGAAGGAGGGCGCGGTGATGCGATCATCGATAGCCGCGACGCTCTTGAGGCTGGAAAAATCCGCGGGACTGTAGCGTTCAGTGGCACACAATCGCTGCCGCATCCGCTTTACGAATCGCCGCTCGTAAATGCGATTATCGGGCTCGGCCATTCGCCGCGAGCAGGCTGCCAAATCGAGCGGAGCGGATACCGCACAGACGCCGGCCAGAAGGCCCCTCCCGCACTCTCCCAACTCTCCCGCCAACTTCACCGCCACATTGCCACCGAGTGAAAATCCGACCAGATAAAGAGGCCTACGCGTGCCACGCTTCAGTTCACGGATTACCGACAACAGGTCGCTCGTCAGTCCGGCGTGATACAAGGTCGGGCAGAGCCGCTCGGTGCCGCCGCAGGTGCGCATGTTGAACCGATGGACAGCAAAACCTGCGCTCAGCGCTGCGCCGCTCAGACTTCCCATGTACCCGGCACGGCTGGAACCCTCTAATCCGTGGACCATCACGATTTCGCCGCGCGATTCGCTTGCCGGCCTTTGCGATTCCACGAGCACCTGAACATCTGGTTCGGTCCGGAAGTAGCGGCGCTCGATCGGAAATCTCCTTTCGAATGAGGGCCGCCGCCAGTAATGACCCAAGATGGTCTGCAGGTGGGGGTTCCGGAACAGCGGGTGAAATGGGGGCATGCGCCTTGCTGGTCTTCCCGCAATCATGTTAGCGTAAACATTCCAGAGTTTCAGGCTTTATTCGAGCATAAGGAGAAACATAGATGCCATTACTGTCGATGCGCCAGCTTCTGGACGAAGCGGCGAAAGGTGGATATGGGGTTGGCGCGTTCAACGTCAACAACATGGAACAAATCCAGGCGATCATGGAGGCGGCGCGGGAAACCAAGTCGCCGGTCATCATACAAGCCAGCCGCGGAGCGCGAGCTTATTCGCAGGATCGCTTCCTGTACCACTTGATGATCGCCGCTACCGAGGTTTATCCAGAAATCCCGACCGTGCTGCACCTGGACCACGGCAACAGCGTGGAAACCTGCAAGAGCGCCATCGATATGGGCTTTACCAGCGTCATGATGGACGGCTCGCTGATGCCCGATGGCAAAACCCCGTCGACTTTCGAGTACAACGTCGACGCCACCCGGCAGGTGGTCGAGATGGCGCACGCGAAGGGTGTCACGGTCGAGGGCGAGATCGGTTGCCTCGGCGGCATCGAGGACGGTCACGGGGCTGGTCTGGATGGCCTGAGTCATCTGACCGACCCGGCGCAGGCCGCGGAGTTTGTGAAACTCACCGGCCTCGACGCGCTGGCGATTGCCATCGGCACCAGCCACGGCGCCTATAAGTTCTCCAGTAAGCCCACCGGCGAGACCTTGAAAATGGACCGGCTTATCGAGATTCACAAGCGGCTGCCGAACGTTCACCTGGTGATGCACGGATCTTCCAGCGTGCCAAAGGATTTGCAGGACATCATCAACCAATACGGCGGGAAACTGAAGCCGACCTGGGGAGTGCCGGTCGAGGAAATCCAACTGGGCATCAAGAACGGCGTCCGCAAAATCAATGTCGACACCGATAATCGTCTCGCCATCACGGGCGCGATCCGTAAGGTGTTCGCCGAAACGCCAGAGAAATTTGACCCGCGCGATTATATGAAGCCGGCGCGCGACGCCATGAAGAAAGTGGTTGCGCTGCGCATGACGCAGTTCGGTCAAGCGGGACATGCAGGCGACTACGCGCCGCTCTCGCTCGAAGAGATGGCTGCCCGCTATCAGCCGGTGCACGTGTAGAATCGAAAGACCTTACCTTGCGGTCCCGGCCCGGTAACGGGCCGTGGCCGCTCAAATTGCTTCCAACTCCTCTTCCAACATCTGTTTCTGACTGAGGTCCGCGTAGTATCCGCCGTTCGCGATCAGTTCTGCGTGAGTCCCTTCTTCCACGATCCGTCCGTGATCGAGCACCACGATCCGATCGGCCTGCCGAACGGTTGACACGCGGTGCGAGATCAGAATAACGGTGCGGCCCCGCATCACACTGGCAAGATGCGTAAGGATGCGCTCCTCCGTGAACGTATCGACGCTCGATAGCGCATCGTCGAGAATCAGAATTCGTGGGTCTCGCAGGACGGCCCGGGCGATAGCCGCCCGCTGCTTCTGGCCGCCGGACAGCGTAATGCCGCGCTCGCCGACGACGGTGTCATATCCCGCGGGAAAGCCTTCGATGTCGCCAGCCAGACCGGCGATTTCGGCGGCGTGACGGATCTGTTCCGCGCTGGCGTTCTCTACCCCGAACGCGATGTTCTCTCCCACGGTGGCGCTGAAGAGGAATGTTTCCTGCGGAACGAAGCCAATATGGCGGCGGAGTTCGGCCGGATCAAGATCGCGCAGGTCAACGCCGTCAAGGTGGACGGAACCCGAGGTAGGGTCCATCAGGCGCGGCGCCAAACCGACCAGGGTGCTCTTTCCCGATCCCGTATGGCCGACCACGGCCACCGTCTCGCCCGCGCGAATCCGCAGGTTTACGCTTTCTAACACGGGTCCGGATCCGTAGCTCATGGTCACATTGCGGAATACGATCTCGCCCGCGACCCGATCGAGTGCCACCGACTTCTGCGGCCGGCGGATGGAAGCCACTTCCGCCAGAATGTGATTGATGCGGCCGAGCGAGGCGCTGCCGCGCTGCATCAGGTTGACCACCCAGCCGAGCGCAATCATGGGCCAGATCAGCATGCCCATATATGTATTGAACATCACAAAATTGCCGATGGAGATGCGATGCCGCAACACATCGCGGCCACCCATCCACAACACCAGCAGAAAAGTGCAACCGATCAGCACTTCCATGGTCGGATCGAATATCGCCTGGATGCGGACCAGTTTCAGGTTCTGCGCGATGTATCCGCGGTTCAATTCCGCGAATCGCTCTATCTCGGCCTTTTCCTGCACAAAAGCCCGCACCATGCGCACTCCCGAGAGATTCTCCTGCACCCGGCTGGAGATATCGGAAAACATCTCCTGAATTCTCTCGAAGCGCGCGTGGATTACGCGGCCGGAATAGAGCATCGCCAGGCTTACGGCGGGCGCGGGCAGCATGGCGTACAGCGCCAGGCGCCAGTCCACCTTCAGCATGACGGTAATTGCCAAAAGGAAGGTCAGGCTGGTCTCACCCCAATACATCAGGCCTGGGCCGAGCATCATACGGACGGCATTGAGATCGTTGGTGGCGCGCGCCATGATGTCGCCGGTGCGTGTGCGTGCGAAATAATCGGGCGCGAGGCCCGTGAGGTGCCGAAACAGGTCGTTGCGCAGATCGTATTCCACATCGCGCGAAATGCCGATCAGGATGACCCGCATGCCGAACTGAAAAACGGCTTTCAGCGACGCGAAGATGAGCAAATAGGCGAGGTAGCGGAGGAATAGCGTTGGGGTCCGGCCGGACGCCGCGCCGCTCAGGGAATCCACCGCGCGGCCGATCATCAGCGGCTGGCTCACCTGGGCGAGATCTTTAAAGATCAGACAGAGAATTCCGAGAACCAGGCCCCTGCGATAGCGCCAAAGGTACTTACGAACGGTGCGCAGCGATTCCCACATGCTCACAGCCCGAACGCCGTAGCGAAAGTCTTACTCCACTCGATGAACGCGGTCTTTTGGCCCTGCCGGTTTCGCCACCACGAGTTTGGCTGAAAAAACTCGTCGCGAGCAATCACCGTGCGGAACCGCGGACCACCGCGCGCCGAACGCTCCGCGGCCAGAAAAATGCGGCGCGCCCGGGCGCTGTGGTAACTGCTGGTGACCAGAAGGAAGCTCTTCACGTTTCGATGGCGCAATTCGTCGAGCACAGCCGCAGCCTCCTCACGCGTTGAGAGACTGCTGTTTGGAAAGGGGATGAACCATTCCGCCGGGAAGCCCTGGCGAACCGCGAAGGGAATCGCCAGGTCGCACTCGTGAAGACCGTAGGCGCCGGCTGGGCCGCTTACAAGGGCAGCCGCCACGTAGCCGGCGCGGACGAGCTCGCCGGCTTTGACGATGCGGTGCCCGTAGGCGTCCCCTGCTAGCACGACTGCCAGGTCGGCTTTTGCCGGGCCATCGTCATGAACCAATGCGTATCCGAAGGCCGGCAGCCAAAGGGAACGGGCGAGAAATATCAGTGCAATGAATGCAAAAGCGATTGCCAGGAAGCTGAGCCGCGAGAAACGCATCGCCACGGACTACTTCTCGTCCGTGGAGTTCTTCTGATCGAGATTGCCTACCGTTTTGAGCCGCTGGTAGAGACGTTCCACCTCGGCTTCGTCTTCCGGCCGCAGGATGCGATAGCGCGCGGGTTGAACCTGTTTGCGCTCGCTGCCGGTGGCCAGAACTTCGCCCCAATACTGCCGATACGGGATGCCGTCGATCAGGGCGTCCCGGGAATAGCGCCTCAGGTGACGCAACAGGCTGTTGCAGGCATCTAAATCGCCGGGATAGACGAGCACCAGCCGGGAATCGTCGAAAAGCGTTATCCGGACGATGAGAGGGGAAATCCAGCCGGTGCGGTCGAGACGGCGGATGTCCATCCAGGGGATAATGCGCTTGCCGATCGACAGGTAGCCTTCGTGGGTTTCAATAGCGGGACGCAATGCCATGATGAACAACAACACTGCCGTCAGCGCCGCCAAAACGGTGGGAACGAACACCCACGGCCAGTGGTAGTTGACTGCAACCCAGGCGAAAGACCCCGCCAAAACCACCGCACTGATTCCGAACCAGGTATAGTGTCGTGCGGGGGTATAGCGAGTCATAAACAGTCCCGTGACTTTAGCCTACTCCCGCGCGCGAACCGCGTCAATATTTCCTATAGACACGGATCCCCTTCCAGCTATAGTCGAGGCCGCTCCAAACCGTGAAACCCACGCAGGGCCATAGCATTGCAGACGAGATTTCAGCCAATACACGAGTTCCGAAAATCACTCGGGCCATGGCGAGGACAGCGGTGCAAATCTGGACAAAAGTCGACACCTTGCCCCAGACGCTCGGCGGGAAGCGGCGAACGGTGGTGAAACACAGGAACACGCCGACACCCAACAGAATGTAAATGTCCCGTCCAAAGATTATGGCGACAAGCCACCATCGAACGATGTGAGCCCAGGCAAGGGCAAGGTATACGCCGCTCACAAGACACTTGTCGGCGATCGGATCGAGGTAGGCGCCGGCCTGCGTTTTGACTCCCATCAGCCGGGCGGCAGCACCGTCGAGGATATCGGTTATACCGGCGGCGCCGAAGAGCCACCCCGCCAACAGGTAGCGGCCATCCAGAATGAAATGGATAACCACAGGAACGAGCAGCAAACGCAGCAGCGTCAGCAGGTTGGGGAGATTCGCCCAGGAAGGCGCGCGACTTGCCATTTACAGCTCGGCGGCGCCATCGGAGGGACGGCAGGCGTAAACCAGAGGAGTTACATCAAATTTGGCCTGGTAGGCGGCGGAAATCTGCTCCGCGAAAGCCGCGGCGGTGCCAGCGCGCAAGAGGGTGACGGTGCAGCCGCCAAATCCGCCGCCGGTCATGCGCGAACCATAAACGCCGTCCAGTCTCATCGCACTTTCCACCAGGAAGTCCAACTCTTCGCAGCTTACCTGGTAATCGTCACGCAGACTGGCGTGCGATTCCAGCATTAATTTTCCCATTAGCCGCGGATCGCCGGCGGCACTGGCTTCGACGAACCGGCCCACCCGGACGTCCTCCGTCACCACGTGACGGGCGCGCCGCGCCACTACCTCGCTCAACTGAGGCGCGACGGCAGCCAATTGCTCCGGGGAAGCATCGCGCAGACTTTCGACTGCCGGAAACTGCCGGCGGAGAGCTTCCACAGCGTCGGCGCATTCGGCCACCCGCTCGCGGTACGCCGAACTGGCGAGCGCATGCTTCACCATGGTGTTCACGGCGACGAAGGCAATTCCCTCCGGCAACGCCACCATGCGGTGACCCAGGCTACGGCAATCGATCTCGACGGCGCAATCCCGCCGGCCGAAGACCGAAATGTACTGGTCCATGATGCCGCATGGCATGCCGACGAAGTTGCGTTCGGCCCGCTGGCACAGCAGCGCCAGTTCCAGCGGATTCAGCGTGCGGCCGTGCAGAAACGCCAGGGCGGAAGAAACTTCGAGAGCGGCCGAGGAACTCAGACCGGAGCCTTCGGGAACCGTGCTGAATATCAACAAATTAGCCGGCTGGACGGGAAAGCCCGCCTGAATCAACTCGCGCGCCACCCCGATGGGATAGTCGGACCAATCGCGCGCGGGGGACAGCCCGGCGACGTCTTCGGCCTTCCACTGGCGCATCTCCTGCCGGTGTTGCGAGTAAATACGCAGCATGCCGTCACGCGACGGCGCGATGGCCACTGCGGTCGCCAGGTCGAGGGCGACTGGAAGAACGAAGCCAAGGTTGTAATCGGTATGTTCGCCGATGAGATTTACGCGGCCCGGCGCCCGGAAGGTGCGCATACCATCACTCGAGCCGAAGAGTTCCCGAAAGGTCTCCTTCATGAGGAAAACCGAGTCTAACACATGGTGCCTTACGTCGAAGGCGGCATCAGGATCAACGTTGCAAAAGCGCCGCCGGCCCTTGGCGATGGCATCTCTGCCAAGCCGGATGGGCCGCCGAGTACTAACTTTAGTACATCGCGCCGTAATATCCGTGAGACTGCCCGCCGAAACCCATCAGATCCCAAGTAGTGATGATCCAGGGTTATACAAAAGCGAACTGGTAGGGTTGAAACTGTTCTGATATGTTGACACTAAGGTCGTAGCCAGATGGACTAGATACTCAATGCGCCCGGGAGCCAAAGTTTACATCAGTGCCGTGCTGCTGATGGGCGCGGCAGGAGCCCTTCGTGCCAATTGGCAGTTGGTCCGTCCGCGGGAGTTCTTGTGCGTGCTCTGCGTAGCCGTGCTTGCCTCCGGCATGAAAGTCCGGTTGCCGGGAATTTTCGGCACCCTGTCTGCAAACTACCTGTTCATCCTACTCGGGATTACGGACATGACCGGCGGCGAGGCTATCGTCATCGGTTGCGCCAGCGCCCTGACGCAGTGCTTGTGGCAGGCCAGGACGCGGATCCGTCCGGTCCAGGTCGCATTCAGCACCATGAATGTAGCCCTTGCCGTGACGGTCGCGTACACGTTTTATCACTTGCCCATCGTTCAGAAGCTGAATCACGGCACTCCGCTGGCGCTCATGGCGACCTCGCTTCTCTATTTTGGAATGAACACCGCGGGAGTAGCGGGAGTCATTTCACTGACGGAAGGAAAATCACTCACGGCGACGTGGAAGGACTGCTACTTCTGGTCATTTCCTTTTTATCTGGTGGCTGCCTCGCTGGTGTGGATCGTCGGCACTGTCGACGCGCGGACACAGTGGCTGAGCGTGCTGGTTTTGTTTCCGGTGATTTACGTCATCTACTATTCCTACCGGATGTACATGGGCAACCTGGAGGCGGAAAAGAAACAGGTCGAACTGGCGAACGCTCTCAAGCAGCGCACCATCGACGCGTTGGAAGCGGCGCGTGAGGCGAACGTTTTGAAGACGCGGTTTCTTGCCAGCGTATCGCACGAATTGAGAACTCCCTTGAATGGTATCGTCGGCTTCGCGGAGTTGCTCTACGACGGAGTTCTCGGGCCGGTAAACGATATGCAGCGCGAGTGTCTCGGCGACATGTTGAGTTGCTCGAATCAACTTCGGATGCTCATCGGCCAGGTACTGGATCTGGCCAAGGTCGAATCGGGTAAGATGACGTTCAACTACGAGCCGCTGTCTCTGACGCCATTGATTCGCGAAGTGATCGACACGCTGCAAACTATAGCGAAATCCAAGCAGATCGAGGTCGCGTTTCAGCCGGACGAGGCCACCGATTCGGTGGCGGCTGATGCGGGCAGATTGAAACAGATTTTATACAACTACCTCTCCAACGCGCTGAAGTTCACGCCTCAGGCCGGGCGGATCGAAGTCACGGTATCGGCTGACGGCAACGAGAACTTTCGCATTTCCGTAACCGATAATGGGATCGGCATTGCCGCCGAAGATCTTCCGCGCCTCTTCTCGGAATTCGGTCAACTCGGTAAAAGTGAAACCTCCAAATGCGGCTCGGGACTCGGTCTGGCGATCACAAAGCATCTCGCGGAAGCGCAGGGCGGTAGAGTAGGCGTTACCAGCGAAGTGGGTCGTGGCAGCACGTTCTTCGTGATTCTGCCCCGCGCACCCAAGGAATCTCCTGCATCGGAAAAGGCCGAAGTCCAGAGTGACCTTCCCGTGGAACCTTGCCTTTCCGGGAATCAAGGCTCGTAATCCTGCCGACACCATCTATCTGTACGTACTAGATCTCCAGTGACACTCTGACCCCTGGACCCTAGTACCCATGTGACAGATGGTCGCGTTTCGCTAGGAAAACACCAGTTAAGTCATTTACGTGCAATAAATTCACAAAAGGTACTGGAGTTGCCATTAGGGTGGCTGGCGTAATGGAAGTCCCCATGAAAGCATACGTTGCCTTTCTTACCTTCGTGACCGGAACGCTCGCGCTGGCAGCAAACAGCAAGATAGCCTCTGACCTGCCAAGTCAGCCAGGGGCAACTGTCGATGTGATCGTGCAGTATTCGACCGTACCAACCACCAGCCATCATGAAAAAGTAGTAAGCCGGGGAGGCGTCCTCAAGGCGGATTTGGGGGCCGTGATCAAGGCAGCCGCCTATCGCATTCCCGCCGCCACCCTGGCGGATCTCGCCGCGGATCCCGACGTCGAATACATTACTCCCGATCGTCCCGTGAAAGGGATGTTGAACTATTCGGCTGCCGCCGTTAACGCCGCGGTGGCATGGTCGCAGTACTCTTTGGATGGAACCGGCATTGGCGTGGCCGTGATCGACAGCGGCATCTCCAACGTCGAGGATCTCAAGACGAATGGCCAGTTAAGAGTTCTGTACAGCCAGGATTTCGTCGGGGGCGGTACCGACGATCATTATGGGCACGGCGGACATGTCGCGGGAATCATTGCCGGAAATGGCGCCCGCTCGACCGGGCCGGGTTACACCATGACGTTTAGAGGAATCGCGCCGAACGCCAATCTCGTGAACCTGCGCGTTCTCGACCAGGATGGCGATGGCAACGATAGCAGCGTTATCAGCGCGATCCAAACGGCCATTGCGCTGAAGATCGCCTACAACATCCGCGTCATCAACCTGTCGTTGGGCAGGCCGGCGTACGAAAGCTATACGCAGGATCCCCTTTGCCAGGCAGTAGAAGCAGCATGGAAGGCCGGAATTGTGGTGGTGGTTGCCGCGGGAAATGACGGACGCGACAATTCAGCCGGGACGGACGGCTACGCTACAATCGTCGCGCCCGCGAACGATCCGTATGTCATTACGGTCGGCGCCATGAAGACGATGGAGACACTCACCCGCACGGACGACCTGATTGCCAGCTACAGTTCCAAGGGGCCGACACTGATCGACCACATCGTGAAACCGGATCTGGTAGCTCCCGGCAATCAGGTCGTCTCCTTGCTGATGCCGACCGCTACCCTCAACAACACGTATCCACAGACTTCAATTCCGAAAAGCTACTACGAGACGAACAACGGGCAGGCTTCATCCAAGGACTACTTCAGGCTCAGCGGAACCAGCATGGCTGCCCCGGTCGTGAGCGGAGCCGCTGCCCTCCTTTTGCAGCGCACGCCATTCTTGACGCCGGATCAGGTGAAGGCGATTCTCATGAAGAGCGCGTACAAGACGTTTCCGCAAACCAGCGTGGCGACCGATCCGGTTACCGGAATCCAGTACACCAGCCAATACGATATCTTCACGGTCGGCGCCGGCTATTTGGACATCGCGGCCGCTTTAGCGAATACCAACATACCGCCCGCGACGCTCGGCAGCGCCCTATCGCCCAAGGCCGTGTTGACGTCAATCGGGGGCGTTCCCACTGTTTGCGTGGTGAACACCGGGCTCACGGCCGTTTGGGGCAGCACCGCGGTATGGGGAAGCACGGCAGTGTGGGGATCTTCGGAATTCGTCGCGGGCAGCACGGCAGTTTGGGGGTCGACCGCAGTTTGGGGTTCCACCGCAGTCTGGGGTTCGACGGCAGTTTGGGGTTCCACGGCAGTCTGGGGCTCCACCGCAGTCTGGGGCTCATCAACACAAGACTCCGCGGAAAGCATTGCGATCACTATTTATGGCGAGAACTAAGAAGATGTTGGACAGCTTCGCACGACGCGTTCTGATCACCGGCATCATCGGTCTTGTTGGCGCCGGCACGAGCTTCGCGGCAAATCCGAAGCTGTCTCCGGAATTCGAGGGATTGGACGCAGATCAACCGGTGGACGTCATTGTCACCTTCCGCCATGCACCCACGTTTGCGGACCACGCGAAGATTCTGATTCGCGGCGGTATCGTGCGCCGTTCCCTGGAAGTCGTGCGCGCGGGCGCCTACAGCCTGAAGGCCGCTAAACTGGCGGAACTGGCCGACGACCCCGACGTCGAATACATCACGCCCGACCACGTCGTGCAGGGGACGCTGCAATTCGCCAATCCCACCATCAATGCCAATATTGCTTTTCAGAACAATTACACCGGCACGGGAATCGGCGTGGCGGTCATCGACAGCGGCATCATGACCCATCCGGACACATCGAACCGGATTGTCTACAACCAGAATTTCGTTCCCAACATCGGCAATGACTATTTCGACCGGTACGGACACGGCACGCACGTAGCCGGCATAATCGGCGGCGATGCCGCCGAATCCTCGGGGCCGACTTTCACGTACACGTTCCGCGGGATCGCGCCCAACGTGACGCTGATCAATCTCCGGGTGCTGGACAGCAACGGCCAGGGACAAGACAGCAGCGTGATTGCCGCCATTCAGAGGGCGATTCAACTCAAATCGTCGTACAACATCCGGGTCATAAATCTGTCGCTCGGCCGGCCGGTCTCGGAGAGCTATACGCAGGATCCGTTATGCCTTGCGGTGGAGCAAGCCTGGAAGGCCGGGATCGTGGTGGTGGTGGCGGCGGGGAACCAGGGCCGCAACAACTCCGCGAACACCAACGGCTATGGCACGATTACCGCGCCGGGGAACGATCCCTACGTGATCACCGTTGGCGCCATGAAGGATGAGGGCACGGTTTCGCGGGCCGACGATCAGATTGCGAGCTACAGCTCGAAGGGTCCCACTCTGCTCGACCACCTCGTGAAGCCGGATATCGTCGCTCCGGGCAATCTGATCATTTCCTCGATTCCGGCGGGGCTCGCCTTGACGAATTCTTACCCCGCAAACAAAGTAAATGACGACTACTACATGGTGAACGGAGCGAATCAAGGCTCCGATTACTACTTCATGCTCAGCGGCACCAGCATGGCCGCACCCATGGTAAGCGGCGCGGCGGCCCTGATGCTGCAGAAGGATCCGACGCTGACGCCGGACACCGTGAAAGCCCGCCTGATGAAGACGGCAGCCAAGACGTTCCCGACATCGAGCACCGCTACCGATCCCACCACCGGAATCGTCTATACCAGCTACTATGACGTGTTCACGATCGGCGCGGGCTATCTGGATGCATGGGCCGCGCTGAACAGCACCGATACGGTTCCGGCAACCGAGAACGCCCAATCCCCCGCGGTTCAATACAATGCCACAACGGGCAGCGTAAACCTGGTCGATGCCGCCAACGTAGTTTGGGGCAGCAACGTGGTTTGGGGCTCTAACGTCGTGTGGGGTTCGACGGTAGTTTCCGGAACGAACGTGGTGTGGGGATCGAATGTCGTATGGGGCAGTAGCACGATGATCGGTTTTAACGTCGTGTGGGGTTCTAACGTGGTGTGGGGCAGCGGCACACCCGCCGGCGAACTGGCCAACATCGCGATATATGGCGAGCGGTAGCCACGCGCCGGATGTTCACTTTCGATATTCATCTTCGGTCAACGGAGTTTTGCTAACGAAGGTTTGGATCGTACTACCCAAATCGGTACGTTGACGGTACTCTGCTATCTGGGCAACGCGATGTCGAGGACTCACAATCAAGAGCGATGACGTTGCCCTCCGAATCGGTCAAGGCTCTTGAGCAGTGGCGCGAGTCCGCAGTCTACTGTGAAAACTTTCTCGGCATGCCCGCCGTGATCGCGAGCCCCGAGATGAAACGCCTGCTCGAGATTGTGGCCAGAATCGCACCGACCAATGCCTCCGTCCTGATCACCGGAGAAACAGGCACCGGAAAAGAACTGGTGGCGCGCGCGATTCACCACTTTTCAGGAAGGAGCGCCAGACCCTGGGTCGACATCAACTGCGCGGCCTTGCCTCATCAACTCCTGGAGAGCGAACTCTTCGGATACGAAAGAGGCGCCTTCACCGGCGCCGATGCCCGGAAGCCGGGGCTGTTCGAGGTTGCCGGCGGCGGAACTCTTTTTCTGGACGAGATCGGCGAACTCGATCCCGCGATGCAGGTGAAACTGCTGCGCGCCCTGGACGGTTCGGCTTACTACCGGTTAGGCGGCACGCACAAGGTTAAAGTGAACGTTCGCGTCGTGGCGGCCACTAACGTCGATCTGGCCAGTGCCGTGGAGAAGGGTTCTTTTCGCAGGGATCTGTTTCACCGGCTGGAGCAGGTGCGGTTGGATGTGCCGCCACTGCGCTGCCGGCGCGCCGATGTACGGGTGCTGGCGTTTCATTTTCTCTCTCTGGAAGCCCCGCATCTTCGCTTCTCCGAGGCTTGTCTCGAAGCGATCGATCGGTACTCCTGGCCTGGGAACGTGCGGGAGTTGAGAAATACCGTGGTTCGCGCGGCATGTATGGCTCGGGGCGATGAAATCCTGGTGGACGAACTTCCGGAAGGAGTACGATCGTCCACCGCGGCTCCGGATGTGCCCGCGCCGACCATGGACGCACTGGAACAACAGGCGATCTACCGCGCGCTCACCCAGGCTGGTGGCAGCCAGGACCGGGCTGCCCAAATGCTCGGTATCTCGCGGAGAACACTTATCCGGAGATTGAAATCGTACCGGGAGACATTTGACGCGGGAGTTAGCCTGGCGTAGGTTGCGCCGGCTGCCAGAGTTCGCTGGGATTGCCCTCGGGATCGTAGAGGCGGGCGAAACGGCCGTTGGGATAAGACTGCGGGTCAATCTCCACGAAAATTCCGGCATCGCATAACTGCGCCAGCATGCGATCGAGGTCGGAAACCCGGAAGTTCACCATCCATCGATTAGATTCGGGAAAACATGAGCTGTCGTGGCTCCAGCCCGCCATGCCGCGAACGATGCTAAGCCTGCGGTCGGCGGACTGAAGAGGGAGTTGCAAAATTCGTTGTTCGGCATAGAACAGCACCGCTTCCTGGCGGTCGCGGCTCAGCAGGCGCTGTCGTTTCAACGCATGACGGAAGAGTCGCGACCGGGAAGGACCGGTGCCTTGGCAAACTTGCCTGAATTTTGCAACCACCGCTGAAGTCCGCCTCAGGCTGAAGCCTGCCCCACCGGAAGCTCACCGAAATGTCCCCTAAGTGAACAGCATTGGCTCTATGCCGGAATCGCCTGCGGGGCATCCTGCTTGTGTTTGCACTCGTTGTTGGGGCACTGCCAGATGGGACCGGTCTTCTGCCACTTTTCGATCATGTAAGGGCTGCCGCACTCGGGACATTTCTCGGCCACCGGTTTGCCCCACGCAACGAACGTGCAATCGGGATAGCGATTGCAACCGTAGAAAGTCTTGCCTTTGCGCGAGCGGCGCTCGATGATTTCGCCTTCGGAACATTCCGGGCATTTTACGCCAATCGTCTTCTGCTTGACGTACTTGCAGGTGGGGTAATTGCTGCACGCGGTAAATTCGCCGAAGCGGCCGGTCTTCAGCACCAGGCGGTTCCCGCAGTTCGGACAGGTCTCATCGAGCGCGACATCCGGCTTCTTTTGCGTGCCGCCGATCTGCTTGGTGGTTTTGCAATCAGGGTAGCCGGAGCAGGCGAAAAACGTTCCAAAGCGGCCCTTTTTCAAAACCATGGGACGGCCGCAATTCTCACAATACTCTTCCTCGCCTTGCTCCGCCAGATTGGCGTTGTCCAAATCCGGCAAATCGACGGTCAATTCACGGGTGTAGGTGCACAGGTTTTGGTTCTTCCTGGGAGCAAGAACGATGCCTTCGGCGGTCTCATTGAGCTGTAAGTCGTCGTAGAACTGCTCGATATTCGGATACCGCGTCTTGATCTTTTCCAGCCGGGCCGCCACCGCCTCGCGATCGACCTTCTTGCGCTCCTTGGTGCTCTTTAGCATGTCTTCGAGATCCTTCTGATAACGAAGGTCGATCTTCCGGCGCCGTTCCCGGAGCTTGCGGTCCGGCTCACCGGATTGCATGGCCAGCTTCGCCAGTTCGGTTTCGTGGCGGGCTTTGATTTTCGCCGACCGCTCGTCGAGATCCTTTTTTCGGCGTTCCTCGCGCCGCGCGATCTCTTTTTGCAGACCTTCGATGTCCGCGTCGGCGTTGCGGGGGGGGAAATCAGGGTAGCCGGTGCAAGCCAGGAAGCTTCCGTGCCTGCCCCACTTCACGACTAACGGCCGGCCGCACTTCTCGCACGTCAAGTCGGTGGGCTTCTCCATCCGCTTGATGTCGGTCATGTGCTCTTCGGCCTGTTTCAGATCGTGGGTGAAGCGCTGGTAGAACTCCTCCAGGGCCTTGCGCCAGTCGAGTTTCCCTTCTTCGATTTCATCGAGCTCTTCTTCCATGCGAGCCGTGTAGCTCACATCGAAGATGTCGTCAAAGCTCTCGAGCAGCAGGTCCGTTACCACCATCCCCAATTCGGTGGGTTGGAAGCGGCCGCCCTCCTTCTTTACGTACTCGCGCTCCTGGATAGTGGAAAGAATCGACGCGTAAGTGGAGGGACGGCCCACGCCATCGGACTCCAGGCGCTTCACCAGCGTGGCTTCGTTGTAGCGCGGCGGCGGCTCGGTAAAGTGCTGTTCCGGACGGATGGCGCGGAAGCGCAGGTGTTCGCCCTCCGCGACAGCCGGCAGGCGGTGCTTCATTTCCTCGTCGTCTTCGTCGATCTGGTCTTTCCCTTCCTCATAGACCTTGAGGAAGCCGTCGAACTTCTTTACCGAACCGGTGGCGCGGAACACATACTCGACGCCGTTCGTGCCCCTGGCCGAGACATCGATGGTGGTCTGATCGAACAGCGCCGGCATCATCTGGCTGGCCACAAAGCGATTCCAGACGAGGCGGTACAGCTTCATTTCGTCTTCCGCCAGGTACTTCTCCACGACTTCCGGAGAAAAGGCCATCGACGTAGGACGAATGGCTTCGTGCGCGTCTTGCGCGTCCTTTTTGGACTTGTAAAAGTTCGGGGATTCGGGCAGGAACTGCGCGCCGTATTTTTCGTTGACGAAGTGGCGGCAGTCGCGGACGGCGTCGTCGGAAATGCGGGTGGAATCGGTGCGCATGTAGGTGATCAGACCTACGGCGCCTTCCTTGCCGATCTCGATGCCTTCGTACAGGCGCTGCGCCAGCATCATGGTGCGTTTTACGCTGAAGCGCAGCTTGCGGGACGACTCCTGCTGGAGCGTGGAGGTGATAAACGGCGCGACCGGATTGCGCTTTTTCTCGCGCGTGCCCACCGATTTCACCACGTAATCGGCGGCATCGATCTGGCGGAGGATCTCGTCCGCGGCGGTCAGTTCGCCAACCTCGGGCGTCTCATCGTTGGCCTTGAAGAGGCGAGCGGTGAGCAGCGGGGGCTTTTTGGCGGCGAGATCGACGTCGATAGTCCAGTATTCCTTCTTCTGGAAGGCGCGGATTTCGCGCTCCCGCTCGACCACCAGGCGCAGAGCCACGGTCTGCACACGGCCGGCGGAGAGGCCGCGGCGGACTTTATCCCACAGCAGGGGAGATATCTTGTATCCTACCAGCCGGTCGAGCACGCGGCGGGCCTGCTGCGCCTCCACCAGGTTTACGTTCACCTGGCCCGGCTGTTTGAAGGCATTGTCGATGGCCTTCTTGGTGATTTCGTTGAACATCACGCGGTAGAATTTGGGACCGTTCTTGCGATCGCCAATCTCTTCCTGGAGGTGGTAGCAAATGGCCTCGCCCTCGCGATCGGGGTCGGCCGCGAGATAAACTTCTTCAACGTGGCGCGAGGCTGCCTTGAGTTCGGAGATGAGTTTCTTTTTACCTTCGATGGTTTCGTAATGCGGCTCGAAGCCGTTGTCCACATCCACCGCGAGATCGCGTTTGGGGAGATCTTTAATATGACCGAGGGAAGCCTTTACGATGAACTGCTTGCCCAGGTATTTGTTGATGGTTTTCGCCTTGGTGGGCGATTCCACGATTACCAGAGCTCTTGCCATATGAGAAAACTTTCGAATTGCGGCGTCCATTCGCCGCGCACCTTAAATGATTGCTGGATACCCAGAGACGTTACCACACTTTAACAAAGTTCTTGCCCGGAAGCTGTTTCACCAGGCCGAGCATTTCCAATTCGAAAAGCGCGGCAATGAGCTCGGAAGGCGATGTATCTTCCACTTTTTCAAGCAGATCATCGAGGTGTATGGCAATATCCACTTGCAACGACGCAAGCAGCCTGCGGGCGACACTGCCGAGTTCCGAACCCGGCTCCCCTAATACCGATGCCTCCGGGGCCGCGCCGGTTGCACCCTCTTGCGCGAGGATCCTGGCACGCCCTCTATCAATTAGATGCCGGCGGGATTCAGCGGGTAGCTCGGAGACCACGTCGTTCCAGTCCTGTATCAGCTTCGCGCCTTGTTTTATCAATAGGTTAGGCCCCCACGCGAGCTTGTTGGTGATGTTGCCGGGGACGGCGAAAACCTCCCGCCCCTGGTCCATCGCCAGCTTGGCCGTAATGGCCGAACCGCTGTACTGAGCGCCCTCCACTACCAATACTCCCAAGCTGATGCCGCTGATAATGCGGTTTCGAATGGGGAAATTTTGCGGAAATGCCGTCCCCCCCATGGGAAATTCGGAAACGATCAGGCCTTTCACAGCCAATTCCGCAGCCAGTTTGCGATTTTCCGAGGGGTAGACGATGTCCACGCCGCAGCCCAACACGGCGACGGTATCGCCGCCGGCCGCCAGCGCACCTTTGTGCGCCGCGCTATCGACACCGCGGGCCATGCCGCTCACGATGGTCAGGCCGGCATGCGACAGATCGCCCGAAAGGCGTTCCGCCACCGCCACTCCGTAAGGCGTGGGACGGCGCGTGCCCACCACCGCGACCGCCAGAGACTCGAGCAATTCGACGCGCCCACGAGCGAAAAGGACAATGGGCGGATCGAAGATCTCGCGCAATAACTGTGGATAGCGCGGATCGACCATCGCAATAAGAACGGTCTCCGACTCCGCCATCTTGTCGTGCTGCGCGGCGGCGTCTTCAAAAGTGGTCCCGCTAGCGACGGACTGCGCTACCGCGCCGCTCACGCCGGCCGATTCCAGTTCCGTGCGGGAAGCGCGAAAGACGGCTTGCGGAGTGCGAAAGCGCTCCAGAAGCTTCACGGATGTGCGGGTTCCCAAACCGGGGACCAATTTGAGAGCCAGCCAATAGAGTTCCTCTTCCCGGCTCAGAACAAATGAAGACATGAGGATGAGTGCTGCACTTTACGCTATCAACAGGTCCGGCTCAAGCGCAACCTGCCCGCGCGCCAAGCGGATCGGAAAACCAGAAGTAGGCTCGCCGGCACGTGATTCTCCGATAAAACGATTTGCGGATGGGCGGATGGCTTTCGGGCAGAGAGAGCGGAGCCTACTACCCGCGACGGTTGAATCGCGAGGCCATCGAATAAACACATCGGCTCATATCCGCTGGAGCGGACCAGACCGACAGTTTTGGATTCCCCTCGGGCGGAAGTTAGGACTTAGCTTCTTTCAGCCGGTGATACTCTGCCCAGCGTTTCTTTTGAGCGGCAGCAATCCGCTTGCGCGCTGCGGCGCTCATGGCGCGTCTTTTTCCAGGAGTAGCCGCTTTGGCTGCTGCAGCGAGCGGCGCTTTCGTGCCCAGTTGCCGCTGAATGTCAGCGATCTTTTCCGTCAGTTGTTGTGCCTGGTGCTGATAACCGATCAATGCAGCTTCCAAAAGGGCGTGGTCGTTTGTACTCATCGGCCATAAGTGTATCATAGAGAATTCACAAGTGAGCCAAAATTCGGATAAATAAATTCCTTAGGCGTCCTGAAACGGAACTCAACGAGCGCTAAAGTGGGGCTGGAACGCCATTTTCAGGGCCGTGAGTCTTAGTACGCGGACGGGCATATTCGCGCATACCCAGTCCGTAAATTATCGTAAACGCGGACGCCGCAATAGCAATAAAATCAGGATTCCAGCCCAGACGCCGCAGACGACAGGCAAGTAATCGTCTCTTAACCACCAGCACAGTGCCACCCCGGCGACGCCGGCGGCGATCCAAACCCAGATCATGGATCGCGTTTCGAAACCGGGTGGACGAGATGGCGGTAGGATCGGCGCGGCTTCGGGAACCCACCGCCCCGGATCGCTGAGAGCGGCGGCGACGCCGGCGGCGCGGACATAGTTGGCCAGTCCGCCGGCGTCCAGGAGCCTGTTGGCAGCGGCCAGAAACACCTCGGGCCTGACTTGCGCGGTAAGAACGGCATTCAAAGATCCTGTCTCGAACCTTTTGGTCGCGTCCGCGAGGCTGCTTTCGGCGTGTAAGCGGGCGGTAGCAGTCAACTGCGCGAGTACGCGCTCTACTTCCGGCCGGATGGAAGCCAGTGCCGGCGCCGATGCGAGGCCTTCGGCGCGATCGGGATCGAGGCCGGCAAAATGACGCACCACATCCAGAGCGCGGTCGGGGTCACGATGGGCGAGCGCCTCGGCGGCCCCGCGCAGCAGGTCGGCGGAGTGCGCATCGTCAAGGCCCCGCGAAGAGCTTTCTATTACTTTAAGAAGGCTTTGTAGATCCGCCGGCGAGAGTTCACTCAGGAGTGCGGCGATCGAATCGCCGGGGATTGGCGCGCTCCGGGCGGCAGAGGGTAAGTCAGGGGCGGGTGAGACTGGGTTGGCGGCGGCTCTATCAGGGCCGGAGGCGCCCATACCGGCTGCCGGCACTTCCATCACTCGATTTAAGCATGGATGTCAATGAATTGGCGGCGGCTGGTACCGGTGCTTTTGCATTTTCTACCAGACTACTAAAGTTAATCTTCGCAGTCACCCACCGGAAACGTATACTGAGACCACTGGAAAAGATTGGACTAAAGTGCGGGAGCCGAAGTTCGATTATTTTCTAGCGGGTCTCTTTTATGTTTCAAAGGAACTGCTTACCGCTCGTAACAGGCCTTCTGCTGCTTTCCGCGCCCGCAGTCGCCCAGTTGCAGATTGCGACCAGCAGCGTGCCCGCGGCGACGCAATATCAAAGCTATAGCACCACTCTGACGGCGAGCGGCGGCGCGCCGCCGTATTCCTGGTCGGTAGTGCAGTCCACCGGAGTCAGTTTGCCTGAGGGGATGAGTCTCAATCCCGCCACCGGCGTGGTGAGCGCCGCGCAAGTGAACGGACAAGGCGGATACGCGGTGACGATACAGGTGACCGATAGCGCGTCCCCCAGCCACAATGCCGCCACCGCAACTTTGAACTTCGGAGTCTACAGCGATACCAGCCTTGCCGGCTGCCAGATCTTTCCTGCCGATTCGATTTACAACCAGCGGGTGGATCAATTGCCGGTAGACACCACGCCTTCGCACCAGATTCCATCCGGATATTTAAACAGCCCGCTCCATCCGGATTTCGGCCACGGATTCTATCCCTGGCCGGGCGGCATCCCGTGGATGCGCGTGGCCGCGAACCAACCGCCAACCAATGTATACCTGGCGAATCCGGGGCAGATCGACGCGGCGGGCACCTACTCCTGGCCATTTCCGGCATGGCCCAACGCGGTCATCGAAGGCACATCGTACGGCGGCGATGCGGACGATCACCATATCCTCATTTTGCAATCCAGCGTCAACAACATTACCGGTCCTCAGACCGGGCCCTGCACGCTCTACGAGACCTATCAGAGCACCGCCGTTCCGGGCATGTTCAACGGGAGCACGAACACCTGGTCGATGGAGGCGGGGACGCACTACGTTCTGAACAGCGATGAAATCGCCGCATCGGAGGCGACTCTGGACGATGGTGCACAGGATTCGCCCGGCATTCCAATGATGCCGCTGCTGCTCCGCTGGAGCGACGTACCGCTACTCGCGCAACATCCGCTGCGCATCACGTTTCCTTCGCCCACGAATGGCTGGGTGTGGCCGGGAACGGGTTGTTGCGGCGGCAGCGGTCCACCGCAGGGCCTGCTATTCCGGTTGAAAGCCAGCGTGAATTGGGCGGCGACCTGTCCTGCCAGCACCAATCCGCAGGCCGCCACTCTGCTCGAGACGCTGCAGCAGTACGGGGCCTATATGAGCGATCACGGCAGCGCCGGCTACATTCAAGGCGTGCCGGACATCCGCTGGAACGACGACGATCTGGGGTGCTTCAAGAAATTCAAGGTGAGCGACCTGGAAGTAGTCGATAACTCGGTGCTCGAAGTCTCCGACATCAGCGGACAGACGAAACCCTACGTGGTTCCCGCCACGCTCGCAAACGGGACGGCGGGCAATCCCTATAGCGCCTCGCTTGCGTCAGTCGGCGGCAATCCGGCGGCCCGGAGTTGGTCCATCACCTCCGGAGCGCTGCCTCCGGGGCTGGCGCTGAACGCATCTACGGGGACGGTCAGCGGTCTGATTGCCGAAACGGCGACGGGCGTCTATAACTTCCAGGTCATAGCCGCTGACACAAGTTCGGGATACAGTTCGACGGCGCAGGCATTTTCCATCAACGTCAAGACGTTTATGGTCACCACGCAAAATGTGGCGATCACGGTAACTTCCGTGCCGGCCGGTTTACAGATTACGGTGGACGGCGCTTCCTATACGGCGCCGCAGACATTTACCTGGGTTCCGGGATCGACCCATAATTTGAGCACCGCTTCGCCCCAGGGTACCGGAACGCGCAACATCTTCCTGAACTGGAGCGACGCCGGGGCGCAGTCACACGCGATCGTCGTGCCGGCCACGGCGGCGACCTATACGGCCGCTTTCCGCACGCAGTATCTGCTCACACTGAATGTGTCGCCATCGGCTTACGGTACGATTGCCGCCAGCCCCGCTTCGGCCGACGGCTACTACAACTCCGGCGCGCAGGTCCAAATTACCGCGACTGCCTCGGCCGGCCGCGAGTTTTCGGGCTTCAGCGGCAATCTCGCCGGGACGGCCGACCCGCAGAACCTGGTCCTGTCGGCTCCGGCTTCCGTGACGGCGAATTTCGTTCCGCTGCCGAAGTTCCGAATCATCATGGCACACGGCGGCTTCACCAAGGGCGAGACCAATGCGATATATACAATCACCGTCTCCGACGTGTCTTCGACAGCCACAAACGGACCGGTGACGGTCAGCGAATCGCCGCAGGCCGGCTTGACTTTGGTCTCGATGGCGGGCAAGGGGTGGACTTGCGTCACGGGAGGACACACCTGCACGCGCGGCGATTCGCTGGGCGGCGGCGCGAGCTACCCTCCGATTACGGTCACGGTAGACATCGCCGCGAGCGCGCAATCGCCGCTGGTGAATTCAGTGACGGTATCGGGCGGCGGCGCGGCATCGCTCACCGAGGCCGCCGCGGCGGACGTCCGGAAATAACGCAGCGATCAGCATTCAGCTAAAAGCACTAGTGACAATTCGGCGCAAGCGCGGCGGTCCGCAAGTGCTTTAGCTGATCGCTGAGAGCTTCAATGACGCGGATCGGGTTTTACCGTGAGCGACTGCGGGTACGTCTGCCCGCCGACGGTCAACTTTACGGTGTACTTACCCGCGGGCATCCAAGGCCCCTGATTCACGGGCGTATCCATGTAGATGGCCGAGATCGGCGGTTCGCCGCCGCGGCCACCGCGGCCACCCGCCGGTGAGCCGTGCAAATCCCAGATGAAACGATGCATTCCGGCACTGGCGGAGAGCGGCTGGAACGGGCGAAGCCAATACGTGGGCACGTTGAGCTGCGGATTGACCGGCGGCGCCTTGTCATCGCTCGAGAAATGGGCTACGACCTTGTTTTCGCCATCGAGGATCTCGAGCGCGATCGGGCTCGCCGCGGCGGACTTCAGATAGTAGTACAGGATGGCGCCATCGGGCGGATTCTTCCCCGCCGATTCTTCGGGCGGCAATGGCGTGTCGGTATTGGTGTCGCGCGGGAACCGATAGGTGGGCCGCGGCGCGAACAGGTGCGCACCGGCCGAGGTGATGGCCGCCGGCATCTCGCGCAAGGGCGAAATGTCGTCGAGAATCCAGAATCCGCGGCCGTGCGTGCCTACCACCAGATCTTCGTCGTGGATGACGAGATCGCGAATGGAAGTCGCCGGCATATTCAGCCGCAGCGGCTGCCAATCGTCGCCATCATTGAAGGAGACGAAGACGGCAAGTTCACTGCCGGCGAACAGCAGGCCTTTGCGGACGGGATCTTCGCGCACCACGTTGATCGGCCCGTCCGGCAGACCGCGCACGATCTCTTTCCAGGTAGCGCCGTTATCGTGCGTGCGGAAGATGTGCGGCTTGAGATCGTCGATGCGCAGGCTGTTGATGGCGGCGTAGACGCTGCGATCGTCGAAATGCGAGGCGTCGAGCTGCGAAACTTTGCTCCACGGCCTGAGCGCCGGCGGCGTGACGTCTTTCCAATTCCTGCCGCCGTCGCGCGTCAGGTGAATGAGGCCGTCATCGGTGCCTGCCCAGAGTACGTTCACGTCAAGGGGGGAAGGTCCGAGAGCGTAGACCACGCCGCGGCGCGTGGCTTGCGCCTTGGCGGCCTCGGGATAGGCGGCGACGCTCGCCGGCAGATCGTACGATTCGCGCGACAGATCGGGACTGATGGTTTCCCATGTTTTGCCGCCATCGGCGGTCTTCACCACGGACTGAAACCCCACGTAGAGAATGTGCGGGTCCTTGGGCGAGAACAGCACGGGGAAGGTGCGCAGGTGGCGGAAGCTGCCCTTGGGGCCGAATTCCTCCACTTCACCGGTGACGCGGTTCCAGCGGCTGATGTTGCTGCCGCCCATGCCGCCGCCATAGACGTAGCGCGAATCGAGCGGGTCGGGCGCGACGTAGGCATATTCCGCGGCGCCCACGGGATGCCACTCGCGAAAAGTGATTTCGCCGTCGTTGCCGCGGCTCGCGATGCCGGCCGATCCGCTTTCCTGCTGCCCGCCGTAGACCCAGTAGGGCACCTGATTGTCGGTGCTCACGTGGTAGAACTGCGCGGTCGGCTGGTTGTACCAGGAACTCCACGTGCGCCCGTGATTCACGCTGATGGTCGCTCCCTGGTCGAGCGCGAGCAGGATGATATCGGGGTTCCTCGGATGGATCCAGATGGTGTGGTAGTCGTCGCCGCCGGGCGCGCCTTTGATAGCGGTGAAACTGGCGCCGGCGTCGTCGGAGCGGTAGGTGGAGGTATTGGCGACGTAGATGACGTCTTTGTTTTTGGGGTCGACGCGGACGCAGGCGAAATCGGACCCGCGGCCGGAAATGCGGTTCTCGTTGTTGACGCGGGTCCAGATGGCGCCGGCATCGTCGGAGCGATAGAGCCCGCCGGCGCCGCCTCCGCCCGCGCCGCCGCGTGCGCGACCGCCGCCCCCGCCGGCTTCCACCAGGGCATACATGCGACTGCGATCGCTGGGCGCGATCGCGATTCCAATGCGGCCGAGACCTTGCGCGAACGTGGGCAATCCGCCAGTGAGCTGGGTCCAGTGATCGCCGCCATCGGTGGATTTATACAGCCCGCTATTGGGGCCGGAGAACGCGCCATTTTCCCAGGGGCCTTGCTGCGCCTGCCAGAGCACCGCGTAGACGGTTTGCGGATTGGTGGGGTCGAAGGCCAGGTCGATCGCGCCGGTCAGGTTGTCCTTATATAAGACCTTCTGGAAGCTCTGGCCGCCGTCGGTGGACCGGAACACGCCCCGCTCCGCGTTCGGACCGTAGGGATGGCCGAGGACGGCGACGAAGAGGCGGTCGGGATTGTCCGGGTCGACGAGGATCGAGGGGATCTGTTGGCCGTCGCGCAGGCCGAGGTGACTCCAGGTTTTTCCGCCATCTGCCGATTTGTAAATGCCGTCGCCGACGGAAAGGTCGGGGCGCTGCAATCCTTCGCCGCTGCCGACGTAAAGGATGTTGGGGTTCGATGGCGCGACCGCGATGGCTCCGATGGATCCGGTTGGCTGATCGTCGAAGATGGGGGTCCAGGTGCGGCCGGCGTCATCGGTCTTCCAGACGCCGCCGTTATTGACGCCGACGAAGAAGACGTTGGGCTGATCGGGAATGCCTGCGGCCCCGACGGTTCGGCCGCCGCGGTACGGTCCGATGCTGCGCCACTCGAGCGCCGAGTAGAATCCGGGATCGAAATTCTGGGCGGAAAGAACGGGGATGAGCCCGGAGCATAGAAGGAGCAAGGGTCGCATAGATGTTAAAGGATATCACCCGGGCGGCGCTTCCGAAGGCACGCTCCCTCGGAAGCTGTGAGAGATTACTGAGCCACGACCGCACTCGCGCTTTGGCGAGCAAGGGAGTGGTGCCTTTCTTCGAACAGTACAGCAAAAGCACCGCTCCCTCGCGGTCGCGGCTCCGTAACGCCGCGTCACATTTATTCCTGCCGCAGCGCCTTGATCGGGTCGATGCGGCTGGCGCGGCGGGCGGGCAGGAAGCTCGCGAGGAGCGCGGCGACGACGAGTATCGCGATCATGGCGGCAAACGTCGAGGGATCGGCCGACCGCACTCCCTCCACCAGGCGCTCGAGCGATCGCGTCGCGAACCACGACCCCGCTGCGCCGACTACGACGCCGGCGAGAATCATGGTAAGACTCTGGCGCAGCACAATCCACATCACCGCCGAAGCGGTGGCGCCGAGCGCCATGCGCACACCGATCTCCGGCACCCGCTGGCTGGTGAGGTACGCCAGCACTCCGTAAATTCCGATGCACGCGAGCAGCAGCGCGAGCGCGGCGAAGATGCCGAAGAGCAGCAGCAGGAATCGCTGCCGCGCGAGCGACGCGGTGGCCAGATGTTCGAAGGTGTTGATCTCGTAGAGCACCTGATCGCCGGTTGCTCCACGAACGGCCCGGCGGAGAGGCTCGACCAGGCTCAATGGGTCGACGCCGGTGCGCACGGCGATCGACATCAGCTCCGACCAGCGCCGAACCAGCTTATCGGGCACCTGCGCGAACGGGTAATAGAGCTGTGCACGGAGCTTGGATTGATCGTCGGCGGCCAGCCCCCATTGGCGAACATGCCCGACCACCCCGACCACAATCACGGGATCGGGCGCGATGCCCAACCACAGAGGCTTGCCAATGGGGTCCTGGCCGGGGAAGGCCTGTTGGGACATCACTTCATCGATTACCACCACGGATTGCGTGGCTTTGCGGTCGTCGTCGGTCAGGAAGCGTCCACGGCGCAGCGGGATGCCGGTGACCTTCAGGTATTCGGGCGTGGCGCAGTTGGCCAGCACGTTGGGATATTCGCGGCCGTCGTCGACATTCGCGGGGACCGTGGAGTAGTTGATGGGATTGCTGCCCTCACGCATCGGCACGGTATCGACCATGGCGATGGCTTCGACCGCCGGGACGGCGCGGGCCTGATCGAGCAGGTACTTCCAGGCTGCCCGCGTCCGCTCGGGATCGGCAAGGGTGGCGGGCGAAAGCGCGGTGCGGGCGGTCAGCACATTGTGGATGTTGACGCCGGGATCGAGCGCGGACAATCGCAGGAGCGTCCGCGCCAGCAATCCTCCCGATACCAGCAGGACCACGGCGAGCGAAATCTCACTGACCACAAACGCGCCGTGCAGACGATGCGTGCTTCCGGCGAGGGTGCGGGCCCCCGATCGCAGGGCTTGTTCGAGATGACGCGCCGGCGCACGCAGGGCGGGGGCGAGACCGAAGAGCAGGCCGCTCACGAGCGAAACACCGAGCGCGAAGAGGAGCACGCGCCAGTTCAATTGAACCTCCTGCACGCGCGGCAATCCGCCGGGCCAGAAGAGAGCGAACGGACGCATTCCCAGGGCTGCCAGACCCACGCCAAGAGCGCCGCCGGCAATTGCGAGCACGGCACTTTCGGTGAAGCACTGGCGCGCCAGGCGTCCGCGGCTGGCGCCGAGGGCGGCGCGCATGGCGAGCTCGCGCTCGCGCGATACCGCGCGAGCCAGCAGTAAGCTCGCGATATTGGCGCAAGCGATCAGCAGCAGCATGGTCACAGCGCCGAGCAGCAGATATAGCGTCTCCCTGGCATCGCCCACGTCCGGTTTCATCGGCTGGGCGATAAACGTGCGCCCTTTATTGGTGTCCGGATATTGTTTAGCGAGCCTTTCGCCTACGAGCGTGAGCTCGGTTTGCGCCTGCGCCAGGCTTGCTCGCGGCCGCAGCCGCGCCCACACATCAAAGGCGTGCACTCTGCGATTCCGCATTCCGGGCGAAGTGTCCTGTCCGACCGGAGTGAACACGTCGAACTGGTCATCCTCCATGCGGAATGCCGCGGGCAGGACGCCCACTACGGTGTACGGCTGCCCGTCGAAAACCAGCTTCGCGCCCAAAGCTTCCTTGCTTCCGCCAAAATGGCCTTGCCACACGCTGTGGCTAATGACGGCCACCGGCTGGGCTCCTGGCTTGTCTTCCTCGGGAAGAAATACGCGGCCCAATTCGACATTCACGCCGAGCAGTGAAAGCAGCTCGTGCGAGGCCTCGATGCCGTTCAGGTACTCGGCCGAGCCGGGCTCGCTCAGGGTGCCGCGGTTGATGGCCCAGGCGGCCATGTCAAGCGAACTCGCTTCTTGTTTGCAGTCGAGATAATCGGGATAAGTGAAACCCCAGATATTGCCAAACGAGGTGCTCCAGTCCGTCCGCTCATGTATTCTGACCAGATGGCTGGGGTCGCGATAGGCAAACGGCTTGAGCATGACGCCATCGATCAGGGAGAACATCACCGTGGTGGCGCCCGTCCCCAGAGCCAGGCTCAACAGCGCGACAGCCGCGAATCCGGGGCGCTGGCACAGCGTGCGGATGGCGTAGCGGACGTCCTGGAAGAGGTCCTCGGCCCAGCGCGTGCCGCGGGCGTCGCGGCAATCTTCTTTTACCTGCTCGGGGCCGCCGAGCTCGATCCGGGCGAGCCGATGCGCTTCGGCGGGAGTGTGGCCGCGCGCCATCAGATCGCGCGCGAGTTCTTCGATGTGGAAACCCAGCTCTTTATCGAGCTGTTCTTCCATCTTCCGGCGATGTGTCAGACGATACCACCAGGTCATTCGGCGCCTCCTTCCGAGAGAGCGAGCACCAAGCCTACCGCCTCCGTAAGTTTCTGCCAACTGGCCGATTCGGCATCAAGCTGTGCCCTGCCCTTGCGCGTCAGCCGATAGAATTTGGCCTCACGGCCGGTCTCGGTATCCTTCCAATCGGCGGTCAGAAAGCCGCGATTTTCCAGGCGGTGGAGCGCCGGATAGAGCGAGCCTTGCGGTACCTGCACCACGTCGCGCGAGACCTGGTGCAGGCGCTGTGCGATGGCGTACCCATGTACGGGTCCGAGAGCCACCACTTTCAGAATGAGAAGGTCTAATGTGCCTTGCGGCAGGTCGAATTTGGCCGGCATACACGATACCTCGATCTTCTATACGTCATATCACACAGACGTGTAGAAGCTCAAGGTGTCACGTTCACATGTTACATTTAGAAAATCCACACCTCCCATGGAAAAAAATACGAGTGCCGGCGCAAAATTCCAGAAGCTCGTCGAACTGATGGCCCGCCTGCGCGCGCCCGGCGGATGCCCATGGGACCGCGAACAGACGTTCGACTCCATCAAGCCGTACACGCTGGAGGAAACCTACGAGGTGCTCGACGCTATCGACCAGCGCGAGTGGGGCGAACTGGCGGAAGAACTGGGCGATTTCCTGCTCCAGGCGGTGTTCTACGCGCAGATGGCTTCGGAAGAAAAACTTTTCAGCATTGAAGATGCGCTCGACGCCATCAATGGCAAGCTGATTCGCCGCCATCCTCACGTGTTCGGAGAGCAAACGGCGGAAACGGCGGGAGATGTGAAGCGAATCTGGGGCCAGGTCAAGGCCGAAGAGAAAAAAGACAAGGGCAAACAGGACGGACTGCTGGCGCCGGTGCCGCGCGCGCTGCCGGCGCTGGTGGAGGCCCAGCAGATCTCGTCGCGCGCCGCGGGCGCGGGTTTCGACTGGGAAAATCCCGAACAGGTGCTCGACAAGCTGCACGAAGAACTGGCGGAATTCGCCGAGGCGCGGCGCCTCGCATCGCACGACGCGCTGGAAAACGAGGTAGGCGACCTGCTGTTCGTGCTGGTGAACCTGGCGCGCTTCGTGAAAGTAGATCCCGAACAGGCGCTGCGACGAACCAACACGAAATTCCGCAAGCGGTTCGCTTACATCGAGCAAAAGCTGGCGGAACGCGGCCGGAGACTGGAGGATTCGAACCTCGCGGAAATGGAGGCGCTGTGGCAGGAAGCCAAGCAGTAATCGAAATTCGCCAATTGTTCCAGTTCGCGGATTTCGAAGAAGTGCTGCAACTGCAGCAGGCCATCTGGGGCTTTCCCGACATCGACCTGCTGCCAGTGCGATTCCTGGTGGTGGTGAGCAATGTGGGCGGCCACGTGTTCGGCGCGTACGACGGCGGAATGATGGTGGGGTTTTGCTTCGCCATTCCCGGAATCAAGCCTGGTGGACGCCCCTATCTGCACAGCCATATGCTGGGGGTGCTGCCGGCGTACCGCGATGCCGGCGTCGGCCGCAGCCTCAAGCTCAAACAGCGCGAAGAAGCCCTGGCGCGCGGGATTGAACTGATCGAATGGACGTTCGACCCGCTCGAGCTGAAGAACGCCTTCTTCAATATCGAGCGACTGGGGGCGATTGTGCGCCGCTATCACGAGAATCAGTACGGCATCACGTTCAGTCCGCTGCACGGCGGCCTTCCGACGGATCGCTGCTATGCGGAATGGTGGATCGCGAGCCCGCGAGTGGAGGCGATCCTGCGCGGAGAGACGCGGCCGGCGGAGCGAGTGGACTGCGCCATCGCTTATCCCGCCGATATCGCCCGAATCCGCTCGGAAGATCCGCGGCGCGCGCGCCAGATCCAGAAGGAAAACGGCGAAAAACTCCGCTATGCGTTCGAACAGGGATTGGCGGTGACGCGGTTCGAACGCGGAGAACACGAATGCAGCTATCTGCTGGAGCCGTGGCAATGAAAATCGATCGCGTTACGCTGCGCCAGATCGCCATGCCGCTGGTGCATTTCTTCGAAACCAGCTTTAGCCGAACCACCGAGCGGCACATGATCCTGGTCGAAGTGCAGGGCGATGGCCTCTCCGGATGGGGCGAAGTGACGGCCGGCGAAAATCCGTTCTACAACGAGGAATGGACCGGCTCGGCGTGGCCGATCCTGCGCGATTACGCCATTCCGCGCGTACTGGGGCGCGAGATTGCGAGCGCGGCGGACGTCTATCCGCTGACGGCGCACATTCGCGGCCACAACATGGCGCGCGGAGGCCTGGAAACCGCCATTTGGGACCTCGAGGCGCGGCAAAAGGGCATTCCGCTCTGGCAGGCGATTGGCGGAGGGGCGCGGCGCGAGATTCCCTGCGGCGTCTCCATCGGCATTCAGGATTCCATCCGGGAATTGCTCGAAAACATCGAAAAAGAACTGTCCGCCGGATATCAGCGCATCAAAATGAAGATCAAACCGGGGCGCGATATCGAAGCCGTGCGCCAGGTGCGCGAGCATTTCCCGGCCATCAAACTGATGGTGGACGCCAATTCCGCTTACACGCTCGCCGACAGCGACCATCTGCGCAAGCTTGACGACTACTATTTGATGATGATCGAACAGCCGCTCGATCACGACGACATCATCGATCACGCGCAGTTGCAAGCCAGGCTGCAGACTCCCATTTGCCTCGACGAGTGCATTCGCACGGCGCATCAAGCCCAGCAGGCCATTGGCATGCGCGCCTGCGGCATTATCAATATCAAGCTCGGGCGCGTGGGCGGCTTCGCGGAGGCCAAGCGCGTGCACGACGCGGCGCAGGCGGCGGGCATTCCGGTGTGGTGCGGCGGCATGTTGGAAGCCGGCATCGGGCGGGCGCACAATATCGCGCTGGCCACGCTGCCGAATTTCGTGCTGCCGGGCGATGTTTCCGCCAGCCAACGGTACTGGAAACGCGACATTATCGAGCCGGAAGTGGAGACCACCGCGCACGGCACCATCGCGATCCGCGACGAGCCGGGCTTCGGCTACGCGCTGGATCTCGATTACATCCGCTCGCTGACGCTGCGCGAGGAGAATATCGGTTGAAGGGGGGGTTGACGGGCGCGCCACTTCTTTACGCCTTGCTCTCGCTGATGATCGCTGGCTGGGCGGCCAATTACATCGCCGCCAAAGTGGCATTGCAGTCCCTCCCCGCGGTGCTGCTCTACGGCTTTCGCATCTCCATGGCGGGTGTTCTGATGATTCCGGTTTACGCCTGGTACCGAAGGCGCAATCCGCCCACCTGGACCCTCCGCGATCTTCCGCTCATGATCGCGATCGGCATTTTCGGCGTGTCGCTCAATCAATTCCTGTTCGTGCTGGGGTTGAGCCGCACGAGCGTGGCACACGCGGCGATTTTTGCCAACATGAGTCCATTTTTGGTGTTGCTGCTCGCGAGCGCGGCCGGGTTGGAGAAACTCACGGCGCGAAAACTCGTGGGCGTGTTGGTGGCGCTGGGCGGGGTGATTCTACTGCGCGTGGTGGATGCACGGCCGCACGGATCCGCCACCTTCTGGGGCGATTTCACCACGTTTTTGGGCTCGCTGGCATTCGCGATTTTCACGGTGCTCGGCAAACCGACGGCCAAGCTTCACGGAAGCATCGCCATCAACACCGTCGCGTACGTGGGCGGAGCGCTGTTCATGGCGCCGGTGACCATCTGGCAATCGGCTCACTTTCGGTTGGCGGCGGTGCCCTGGTCTGCCTGGCTGTCGGTTTTTTACATGGCGCTTGGGCCATCGGTGATCTGCTACCTGATCTACTACTACGCGCTGGCGCACATGGAGGCATCGCGGCTTTCGGCTTACAATTATGTGCTGCCGGTGATGGCCACGCTGCTGGGAGTGTGGACGCTCGGCGAGCACGTCACGCTTTTGAACGTGGTCTCCGGCGTGGTGATTTTCAGCGGAGTGCACATGGTGGAGCGGGCGCGGTGACCCGCTTTGTCAAGCTGCTTCGCGATAACCGCAACTACCGCTACACCTGGATGGGGCAGGTGGTGAGCGAGATCGGCGATCATTTCAACAACATTGCCGTGTTCAGCCTGGCGGTGCAGACCACGCACTCGGGCCTGGTTGTGAGCGGCGTTCTTCTCTCGCGCGCGATCCCGGCGGTTTTGGCCGGCCCGCTCGCCGGCGTCACGCTCGACCGGCTCAACCGCAAGCATGTGATGATCGCGAGCGACCTGATCCGCGCGATGGTGGCGCTGGCGTTCATCCTCACGGTGAATGGCCACTCCACGGCGCTGCTCTACGGCCTGAGCGCACTGCTCATGCTGGCTTCGCCATTCTTCACCAGCGGGCGTTCGTCGATTCTGCCCACGATCGCCACGGATGACGAATTGCACACCGCCAACTCGCTCACGCAGACCACGCAGTGGACCACGCTTGCGGTGGGCGCCTTCCTCGGCGGCACCAGCGTGATGCAATTCGGGTACGAGAAGGCGTTCGTGGGCAATTCGCTCTCGTTCGTCTTCTCGGCGCTGTGCATCTCGCGCTTATTCCTGCCCGGCCGTGGATTCCATCCGCCGCGGCGCGACCTCAACGAGACGGACGTGGTGCGGCCGTGGCACGAGTATGTCGAAGGCCTGCGCTACATGCGTTCCGTACCGCTGATTCTGGGCCTCGCGATGGTGAACGTGGGATGGGCCACCGGCGGCGGCGCGGCGCAAATCCTGTTTACGCTTTTCGGCGAGGTGGTGTTCAATCGCGGGCCATACGGTTTGGGCCTGATCTGGGGATGTGCCGGAATCGGGCTGTTGTGCGGCGGCGGGCTCGCGCATACCTTCGGCCGGCGGCTCAGCTTCGCGGATTATAAGCGATCAATCGTGGTCTGCTATATCGTGCACGGCGGCTCATACATCCTCTTCAGCCTGACTCCGAGCTTTCGTGCCGCGCTGGTGTTTATGGCGCTCTCGCGCGCCGGCGTGGGATTCAGCTCGGTAATGAACATGGCGCACCTCCTGCGCCACGTCCCCGATCAGTTTCGCGGCCGAGTGTTCGCCACCATGGAAACCACTACCTGGTCGGTGATGATGATTTCGATGTTGCTCGCCGGCGTGGCCTCGCAGTATTGGGATCCGCGGATCATCGGGACCATCGCCGGGGCGCTGAGTTCCACGACGGCGATTTATTGGGCATGGGCGGACCTGACGGGCCGATTGCCAGAACCGGCGCGCGAAGGCGTGGAGCCGGAGGAAATCGAGATTCACGGGGAGCCGACGGTGTAGTTAGAATAGACCTTCTTCCTCGTCTTCCTCTTCGTCTTCTTCGTCCTCGAAATCTTCGTCCTCGTCCTCGTCTTCGAACTCGTCTTCTTCGTCCTCTTCGTCGTCCTCCTCGCCGATAAAGGAGAGCGCCTCATCGGCTGCCTCGGCGATGTCTTCATCTGTGGAATCGGTTAGTTCGAAGAGGAATTCCTGCGCCTCGCGAGGCCGAATCTGCCCGGCGGCCACGATCGCCGCGATTCGCAAATCCTTTGGCGTACTCTCGTCCTGCGCGAGTTTGGAGACGTGCGCCCAGGCGGCGTCCAACTCTTTCTCGCCCGCGGCGCGGACTGCTTCGTAGTGGATTTCCGGGTCCGGGTTCTCAAGGGCATCGAGTATCTCTTTATCGAAGCCCTTAATATATTGCATGCAGAAGACGGCGGTTAAAACCCAGTCGTGGTCGCCGCTCGCATAAGCTTTGCCGATTGCTTCCGCGTGCCAGGGTTCCGGAGCGCGCACCGAGGCTTCCAGAATTCTCCGGCGCACCAGTTTTGGGATACTTTCATCGGCGTACAATTGCTGGAGAGTGTCGCGGATGCTGCGGAATTGACCCAAGCTGATGGGCACCATTTCCGGATCGTCGAATTCTCCGGATTCTTCGTCGAACTCGGTGTCAGCGCCCTCCAGCACCGCCCCAAAGGAAGCGGCAGCGGCGGCGCGCAGGTCTTCCGGCTCCTCCCGATTGCGCAGCACGGTCAACAGAACGTTGGCCAGATCGTTGTCGATCACCGTATAGTCGCCGGCCAGTTCGGCGGCGATCAGCCGGTCGGCCGCGTCGGCTTTGCGACTGTTCAGAAATTTCCTGAAGGTTCTTCCTGCGTCTCCAGGCCAGTCCCACGGCGGGGTATCGCGTAAGAGGGTCAGTTCCGTATCCATGACCCTCTACTGTAGCGCACCGTTTCGGCCGCTTACAGATATTGGGTCTTGCATCGTTTTGATACCATCGCAGCAGCTCTATGCTGTCCGATCTGCGTCACGCTATTCGCTAATTTTGGAAATACCGAACATCCGCCCTCATCGCGGTTCTCTCGCTCGCCTTCGGCATCGCCGGCGCGACCTCAGTCTTCAGCGTTATCCAGGGCGTTCTCCTCAACCCGTTCCCGTATGCCGGCGCCCGCCGGATGGTCACCCTCCGCACAACCGACATAGCTTTGGTGTGGTAAAAAAGAAGTACTCGATGAAGAGGACAGACCCCTCTGAGAGGTTCCCTCGAAACGGAAGCTCGAAACTGAGCAGGCCCAAGTAGGGAGAAACGTAAGGCGCGACGACACCGCGCGAATTGAGTGCCGGCGGGAAGCCGGAAGCTGGATGGCACCGCCGCTCACCGTGGTTCCAGCAAATTCGTCTTGAGGAATTTGCATGGTCCCTACAGCAGCGCGACGCATCTTCATCGAAAACATCCCCGAGTTCATGAACGATCAGATCCGGCTCGGAGGCTGGGTGTACCGGCTCCGCATCCTGGGAAAGACTGCCTTCGTGATTTTGCGCGACTGTAGCGGCGTAGCACAATGCGTGGTCGCTTCCGAGAAACTACGGGAGCACAAACTCAAAGTCGAAGACGTAGTCGAGATTCTGGGGACCGTTCGGGCTGAACCGCGATCGAAAACCGGCTGTGAGGTGGACATCACTGGGATTCGTGTGCTGAACCGGGCCGGGCAGAACCTCCCGTTCCAATCGACGGCAGACGTGGAATCGGTTGGCCTGGAGACACTCGTACAATACCGGCCACTGTCGTTGCGAACTGAGGCGGTAGGCGATATCTTTCGCATTCAGGCTGCGATCCTGGCTTCTTTTCGCGATGCGCTAGACCGTCGGCGCTTTACGGAAATCGTGACTTCGAAAATTGTCTGCGGCGGAACCGAGGGCGGCAGTAATCTTTTCGAAATCAAATACTTTGACCGGGTGGCATACCTGGCACAGAGTCCACAATTTTACAAGGAACACGGTGTGGCCGGGTTAGAGCGCGTGTATGAGACCGCCCACGTCTATCGTGCCGAGCCTCACGCTTCCAGCCGCCACTTGACCGAGTACTATTCACTGGACGTCGAGTTTGGCTTCATTGATGGACCGGAGGACGTGATTCAGTTCGAACGCGAACTGCTCACCGACATCTTCGAGAACCTCAATCGAAAGCATGGCGACGTTCTCAAGAAATATAGAGCGAATTTGCTCCCATCAATGCTAGGCGTCGCCTGTTGGGAGTTTGACGCGTGTCTTGAGATGCTGCGCGCCGGAGGACGTTCTGATCTGATAGACGATCTTGACCCCGACGCGGAGCGCCAGCTTTGCCGGCGAGCTGAGCGAGAGACAGGGATACCTGCGGTGTTTGTCCTCGGCTTTCCACTGGCCGCGCGGCCGTTCTACACAGCTCCAAGAGGATTGCGCGGCGCGGCCGGCAGCTTCGATCTGCTGTTTCAAGGACTAGAGATCACCACCGGCGGCCAGAGATTGCATCGCCGCCGGGATTTGGAGGCGGCCCTGCGTTCCAGATCCATCGAGCCGGCGAAGTTCGAAAGCCATCTCACGATGTTCGATTTGGGTATGCCACCCCACGGCGGGTTTGCGATTGGGCTCGAACGATTAACGTGCCAGGTGCTCAACCTCTTGAATGTGCGTCAGGCCGTTCTGTATCCGCGGGATCGATACAAGGTCGAGCCGTAGGCGGCGTGCCGGAAATGGCGGGGCAGAGGCCGGAGAGAGAGACTCCGGGGGCTCAGGTTTGAGTTACCCGTATTGCGGATAGCCCATCATCCGCCTGGCTACAAATATTCTTTCGGCGGCCCGCTCATTACTTGCCGTACTTCGACCGGCATGTTCATCGGCTTCCCTCCCGGCCCCGGCGCCGCCGACGCGTGCGCGGCAATCGCGTAGGCGCGCTCCACGTTCGGCACGTCGACGATCCAATAACCGGCGACATACTCTTTGTTCTCCGGGAATGAGCTGACGACGACGGGCGCGCCATCCTGGCCGGCGCGGACAATCCTGGCCTCGTGCGGGCTCGCCAGACCCTCCGCATAAACTAATTCGCCCGTCGCGCGCAGATCCCTATCGATCTGGATCATAAAGGCAATATTGGCTTTGATGTCCGGCAGCGGGAGGCTGCCGAACTGTTCGTAGCCCGTTTTGGGGCAATTCATGATTAACATGTATTTCATCGGTTCTCTCCTCCTGAGTGAGTCGAATGGACGGGTACCTTTTCGACAGCTAATGCGAAAAAATCAAGAAATGAATATGACTGCAAACATCGAACCCGTAGCCTTTGTCAGTACCAAACGCACCCAAGTGGAAGACGATTTCTGGGGTGAAGAGGAAGCTTGTATCGCTCTCACTGGCGGTTTTTCGGCCGACGCCTTGGCAGGCATCGCGGAGTTCTCGCACGTCGAGATCCTGTTCCTGCTCCACAATGTCGATCCGGCGAAGATCGTGACCGGAGCGCGCCGTCCGCGCAATAACCCGGACTGGCCCGTTGTCGGCATCTTCGCGCAGCGGACCAAAAACCGCCCGAATTGCATCGGGAGCACCATCTGCCGGGTACTGCGAGTCGAAGCCACACGGCTCTACGTCACCGAACTCGACGCCATCCATGGGACGCCGGTGCTCGACATCAAGCCGGTGATGGCCGAATTCCTGCCGCGCGGAGAACTGCGGCAACCCGAGTGGTCGCATGAGCTGATGCGGCAGTACTGGTCGGTGAAGTAGCGGGAGACTGGCAGCGTTAACGGTGCCTCGCGAATTCTCGCACGCTGGGACTAATGCAGCGGGAGAAAATCCGATCGCGCCGAACATGTAGAGCGACTTTCCCCATCAGACATTCAATCCTGCGACGGATTATTGACTCCGGTGGGCTAATTGACCAAGCCTGGGCAATCCTGGACGGCGGCCGTTACGAGCAGTTCGTCGAGGTTTTGCTCCAGCCGCTTCATGTGGGCTTCAAGTTCTCCCATGTAGGTGTCCATCGACGCCATCAACCCGGCGATGGTTTCCTCCAGGCTGGCCTGTGCCTCCAGGATATTTTCGAACTCCTCCCGGCTATCAGTTTCAGCTGCTGGATTCGCGGTTTCGTCTGTCGTCACGTTGCCCCCGCCATCTCTGCTACTTACTCTTACGGCAATTCTGCGACCATAGTGTCTGTGAGTACCGAGAATTCTCTCCAGGGGAAAGTTGTCCTGGTAACCGGGGCGGCCAAACGTATCGGCCGCGGGATCGCGCTGCGGCTGGCGCGCGAAGGCGCGCGCGTGGCCATCCATTATCAAAACTCCGAGAAAGAGGCCCGGCGGACCGCCGAAGAGTGTGGTGGCGCTGAATTATTCCGCGCCAACCTGGAGAGCGTGGGTGAAATCACGCACATGTTCGGGGAGGTGGAGCGGCGCATGGGACGGCTCGACGGCCAGGTGAACAATGCCGCTCGCTTCACACGCTTCGACCCGCTCGACATCACCGAGCAGGATTGGGATTTCATCCATTCCGTCAATCTCAAGGCCGTGTTCTTCTGCTGCCAGAACGCAGCCCGGCTGATGCGCAAGACGGGCGGCGGGCGGATTGTCAATATCAGTTCCCTGGGCGGACTGCGGCCATGGGCCGAACATGCGCATTACTGCGCTTCCAAGGCGGGGGTGATCATGCTGACGCGCGCCCTGGCCACCGCGTTCGCGCCCGAAATCACTGTAAATTCGGTAGCTCCCGGCGTAATCCCGTTTGACGATATCGACGAGCGCGGCCTGCGCCTGATCGACCGCACGCCAGCCCGGCGCGGCGGCACTCCGGAAGAAATCGCGGGGGCGGTGGTTTATTTTCTAAAGGCTTCCGAGTTCGTCACAGGACAGATTCTGGCGGTGGATGGGGGATTGAGCCAGAGGTAAGGTATTATTTAGGGCAATGACGACCAGGGAGCACCTCAGCCTGCATGACAAGCAGGCTGCCGCGATGCGGGATTTACTGCGTGGGTGGATCCAGGGAGTGGCCGAGATCCGCCGGCTGACACTGGAGACCCGGAAGGATCTGAGAGCGATTGCCGTGATACAGAAACGCACTGACGAGAAACTGGAACGCATGATGGATTCCCGCCAGACCACCAACGGCCGCACCAAAGGCAAGGCGTAACCCAATACCCCCAAAGGGGGAGTGCAGGAGATTCCCACAAAATAGGCCTAAATTGTCCTAATATCCGTCAAACCTTTCGGGGTATACTGTGGTTTCAAGGGGCTAGCATGAAGAAATATGGCAAGTTTGCTGGATTGATCACGGTGGTTGTGGGCACCATGGTGTGGTTGGGGGTGACCGGCGGGAAGCAGTCGCAGGCCTATTATAAGACCGTCAACGAAGTGCATGACATGGGCAACAAAGCCGTCGGACAGCGTCTACGCCTCGAAGGAAACGTTGCCGCCGGCTCCATCCAGCATGTGGGCAGTCAGACCGAATTCGTGCTGGAATATCAAAACACACGGATGAAGGTGGTGTACACGGGTAGCGATCCTTTGCCCGATACCCTTAAGGACGGCGCGCAGGCGCTGGCCGACGGCCGCCTCGGTCCGGATCAAGTCTTCCGTGCCGGTTCGGTGCAAGCCAAATGCGCTTCCAAGTACGAGTCCAAGCCGGAACTTTCGCCCGGGCAACCCGCTCCCAATATTAATTCCGGTAAAAGCTCGATCTAACAGCTAGAGGGGTATTATGGAGAATCTGGGTTCGCTGGCCATCCTTTTGGCCTTCTGTGTGGCCATCTACGCCGCCACGGCATCCGTCGTCGGCCGCATCAAACGCAAGCCGTTTCTTATAGTTAGCGCCAGCCGCGCAATTTATTCGGTGTGGCTGCTGGTGGCGCTGGCCTCGGGCATCCTGGTTTACAAGCTGCTTACCAGCGACTTCAGCTTCTCCTACGTCGCCGAGCACAGCAACAAGACCATGCCGATTCTCTATAAGTTCGCGGCATGGTGGGGCGGACAGGAAGGTTCGCTGCTGTTCTGGACCTTTCTGCTTTCCACCTACACCACGGTCGTGGTCTTCACCAATCGCCGCCGCCACCGCGACATGATGCCGTGGGTGGTGGGCGTGCTGGCCACCCTCGAGACCTTTTTCCTCCTCCTCAATAACTTCATCGCTAACCCCTTCCGCATGCTGGCGGTCGACAAACTGATCACCCGGGTGCAGGACGGCCAGGGGCTCAGTCCGCTCCTCCAATACCCCGCCATGGCGATCCATCCGCCGATGCTCTACCTGGGCTACGTAGGATTCTCAGTGCCGTTCGCCTTCGCCATGGGATCGTTGATCACGCGGCAGCCCGGC
>Ga0181521_10000322_pt1 | contig 57711 bp, 54 predicted proteins | sample PEATcosm2014_Bin_32_FD_119764 | JGI IMG/M metagenome (GOLD analysis project Ga0181521, IMG submission 119764) | Peatland microbial communities from MTU Mesocosm Facility, Houghton, MI, USA - PEATcosm2014_Bin02_60_metaG | ecosystem: Environmental > Terrestrial > Soil > Wetlands > Peat | place... | reverse complement strand
TTTTGCCCTTAATCTCTTGTTTTACTGTTCGGTTGCCCTTTAGGGCGCTGCCCTCAAGGGTGGTAGAAGTCACCCTGAGGCCGGTGAGGCCAGGATGAAGCCAGGGTGAAGGGTCATAGGGCGCTCAACCGCTTGATATTGGCAGCCGGTGAAGGGGTGAAGGCACTATCCCTGAGCTTACGCATGTGTGAGGGGGCGCAAGTGCGTGAGATGTTTCCTCCGTTGTACCTGCCTTCACCCCTTCACCTGTTGTTGTCCTCACGCACTTAGCTAGAAATTTGCGGCTCACTTCGGCTTCACTCGCCTTTCACGCTCGAAGGGTCGTCATCTTCCTTTTCGTCTTCTGATAGGATTTCGATGCCACGAAGCCAATTCCCGGTGTTCGTGTGCTTCACTTTCGCACTTGGAAAATTGGCTTGAAGGCGTTGGACGAATCCATTTACTGCCGGGATTGAATCGTTGCGGTACCCATTGTCGAGCGCCCATTTCTTAAACATCGAATGAGCATCGCCGCTCTTATACCTTCCTGACTCTGGGTTGCGTTCTCGAGCCCGGGCCTCAATCCATGCCAGCACCGCGTCGGCACCATATAACCAGTTGCGCAAGGCAAGCGCGCTACTTGCCGGGATTGTGAGGTTCTTCTGCCGGATAAGGCGAGAGGCACCCGCGACAGCCCATGCGAGGAGTAAATCAGATTCCTCCGCCGCAACCCTGAGGCCGATAAGCTCGATCCGCTCACCGATCGGAATTACCCGGTTGAAGGTAAGCACGAGCAGTCGGCGTCGGACGCCGCGATCCATACCGCCCGCGAAGGGCGGGAGCGTATTGGTTGCGAAAACGTGCTGCGCCCTGGGTCGGAAGGTAACCGCGCTACGGTACACGTCACGGCCGGTCACTGGCTCGCCCGTGACAACCGATTTGAACTTGTCCGAGGCGATGGCGGAGCCCGACATTTCGTCGGTCGCATTCAATAGCTTGTTTTGTAGTCCGATAATGAAGTGATCGTCGCCCATCTTCGCGGCCGGAACAGAGGCGATCGCGGAGTCGGGCAGCATTCCCCGCATCAGATCGAGGATCTGGCTCTTTCCGTTCTCGGCCCTTTCGCCTTTCAATATGACCGCTTTCGGCTGAAGCAACCTCGTCGCATAACCGGTAGCAGTGGCACCCGCTAACTCCGCCAATAGCTTGCGCTTGTCTGACTCGTCTGCGTCGCCCTGGAATACGCCGTCAAGCAGTTGGCCAAGTAGTGAACCGCGCGGTGGCTCTTCCGTGCTGAAGCCCGGGCTCCAGTGGCCGGGAAGGACGTGGCGGCACCGGTCGTTGCGGTCATGCGCATGAAGGCTCGGTTCCCCGGTCGCCTCAAAGACGATAAACCCGGACGCGCAATTGATACCGGTTGCCGCATCGTCGAAGAAACTCGGGCGTGCAAGCATCGCACCCATTTCGTGAAGCGTGCTGTCGACGTGTCCCTTACTGAGCTTGACGGCGGCAGGCTTCCCGCTTGGGGGCTCGTAGATCGCTCCGTCGTAAGTGTGCACGGCCAGTCGCAGGGTCGACTGATCGAACGCCTGCCAGTGTGTGACGCCGTATCGCCAGAGGTCTCCGTCGGCGAATACAATGTCGCCAAACGCCCTGTGCAAATTCGCGGCGACCCGTCTCGCGATCTCGACATCGGAGCCAATTTCCAGCGCCTGAAGTTGCGGTGCGGCAGGAACATCACTCGGCGCACGCTCGCTCCGGCGAGCGGATGAGAGGGGGGGCTAACTCCGTCTTCTCCCAAATCCGGCGCAGTTCACGTCCGCCGTGGGCGTCGCCCTTCTCGCGGCACCATGGGCCCGTTTCGGGATCGTCCCGCAGCGCCGCACACATCTCCTCGAAGGTTTTACCGGCGCGACGTAGCGCGGCACCCTTGCGAAAGGCAATTGCGGACCGGGAGTTATCTGGACTTTGCTCGCCGGTTCGCCCTGCGTGCGACCGGGCAGACGGGATTAGTACGGCGAGCTGGTCGAGCACTTTGTGGTCGAGCATGGCCAGCGTATTCGGCGCCGTTGGCCATTGCTCTTCGGTGACTGCGAAATACCGATGCGAGAAATAGACCTCCACGGCGGGTCCGTGTTCCCTTGCATCCTGTCCTGGTACGTCACGTCGTACCCCCCATTGCTCTTCGGTGACTGCGAAATACCGGTGCGAGAAATAGACCTCCACGGCGGGTCCGTGTTCCCTTGCATCCTGTCCTGGTACGTCACGTCGTACCCCCCATTGCTGCGGGTCAGCGCCAATCCGCTCGAGGAACGGGCGTACTTCCTCGCTAGGGACGTAGAAGAACACCTTGAGCCCGCGACCCGACGGAGACACCTCGGTATAGCTGTACGCGGCGTTGAGGATCCTTGCTGCCCACGCGGCAAGCACGCCGTATTCGCCAATACAACTATCGAGATCGATTCCCGCAAGAAATGCGTCGCCACCGAGGTCGCCGAGCTCGATACCGATGCCGCCGACGCCGCCGTTCATGATTTTAGCGGCACATGCTTCGGCTTCTAAGCGGGTTCCCCAAGTCGTGGAATCATCAGCTTTCGCCCTCTTGCCGTTTGGTGCATAGGGCACCTTGGCGGGTTTGCCGCCGCGCAGCTCGTTGTGCCAAGCAACCCAACGCTGCTCTTCAGCGAGGTCGTTGAAGGGGCTGCCGATTCCTAGCGGCATCGATCACTCGGTGGCTGCGGCGGCTCCGGATCGAGCAGCGTCGATCTATAATAACATATGATACTTCTCTGTTGCGACTGAGAAATAACCAGTGTAGCTTGTTGTCGTGTCGGTCAGCGAGCCGGGCGTATGGCGCAGAAAAAGAGCGAACATGACGAACGCGAGTCGGTTGGTGGCGGCGCGTTTCCCTGGAGCTATGGGGAGGGTCTGCCTGCCGTCGATGCGCGAACAATGGCGGCGATTACCGGCGCGGCCGCCACCACAGTCAACGTATGGATTAGTCGCGGAATCATTCCGGGCGTCACGATCGGACCGAAGGGTCGCGCCCGCAGCTTTGACGCCAGCTTGGTATTCCACCTCGCCGTCATGTCCGTACTCGCGCGTCTCGGCTACGACGCAATGTTCACCTCTTCGATCGCCGTGAGCGCCCACTCGAACGGCGATGCTCGAAAGCCGGGCGTAAAGCTGATTATCGAACCCGCGCCGCCTCATCTATTTGGTTTTAGGAAAGAGCATGTCGTGCAAGCCGAAAGCGCGGTTGATCTCGAAATGGCCCTCGACAAACTGTTTCCGGAGGGTCGCCCAGAAGCATTCACCATCGTCGACGTTTCCGCGATCTGGAGGCGGGTGCATAGCGCGCTCAGCGAAATCGCTTTATCGGCAGCACCCTGATGCGCCGCGAATCCGTCGCCTCTGCACTGCCTTTAAGCCTAGCGCCACGCGGGCTCTCCCGCGTGCAAGCGGCGGAATATGTCGGCGTCGGCACGACGAAGTTCGATGAGATGGTCGCGGATGGCAGGATGCCGAACCCCAAGCGCATTGACGGACGGACGGTTTGGGATCGGATTGCGCTCGACGTGGCGTTCGCTGCGCTCGACGATGATGGGGCACCCGCAACCAATGATTGGGATCGTTTATGAAAATCCGGATCCGCGACGGCACCGGGACGCGCGATTACAAATTTGTCGTTGAGGACGTCGATCGGCACGGGAATGTGCGGCTCTACTTCCGGCGTCGTCCCGAACCCAAGGTCCGCCTGTTGCAACGTCCCGGCACCGCCGCATTCGAGGCCGAGTATCTGAAGGCCTATGCGGGCGAGGTGGTGATCCCTGCGGCTGATACGGGACCGCGCGCGCGGGGCGCTCCGGCGAAGGGAACCATGCGCTGGCTTATCGTGCAGTATTATGTCTCAGCTGCCTTCCGCCGGCTGGACGACAGCACCCGAAACGTCCGGCGCCGGATACTCGACGCCATTTGCGAGCGCGCCGGCCCACTTCCTTTCGCCGCGATGGAGCCGAAGCACGTCGCCAAGCTGCGCGACGAGAAGGCCGAAACCCCGGAAGCGGCTAATTCTTGGGTGAAGGCGCTGCGCGCAGTGTTCAGCTGGGCGTGTCTCCCGGAATACGGCCATGCCAGCCGCAACCCGGCAAAGGATGTTGGCTACCTTAAGAGCAACAACCCCGACGGGCACCGAACCTGGACCGAGGACGACGTGGGGCGGTTCGAGGCGTATCATCCGATCGGCACCAAGGCGCGCCTCGCGCTCGACTTGTTCCTCTATACCGGCGTCCGCATTTCCGACGTAGTTAGGCTCGGCCCGCAGATGGAGCGTCATGACGGGGAGGGGGCAAAGCTGGTGTTTAGCGAACAGAAGGGCAGGAGGGTCAAGGTCAAGATCCACGAGTTGCCGATCCTTGCACCGTTGCGCGCCTCGATTGAAGCCCACCGCGCCGAGCAGGGGCCAAGGCAACATCTCGTCTATCTTGTCACCGCATTCGGCCAGCCGTACACCGTCAAGGGGTTTGGGAACTGGTTCGCGCGGCAATGTCGTATCGCCGGGCTCGATAAGGGGCTTTCGGCCCACGGGATCAGAAAATGCGGCGCGGTGCGTTGTGTCGACGCGGGCGCCACCGAGCATCAGCTCATGGCGCTGTTCGGCTGGGAAACCTCAAAGCAGGCGGCGCTCTACACCCGCAAGGCCAACCGACACCGGCTCGAGGCCGGGGCGACGCTGTTGTTGCAGCGGGTGGAACCAGACGGGATAAAAAGCGAGAACAAAAGAGCAGCGGTTTCCGGCAAGAGGGTCCCACTTTTCTCGGCGGTGCCAGCGGGTGGGACCGTTGGGGCGAATAAGTCTTAAATATCAATGGTTGCTAAAAAGGGTGGAGGCCGGAAGCGGAATCGAACCGCTGTGGACGGATTTGCAGTCCGTTGCATAGCCACTCTGCCATCCGGCCGGCTGGGGGCTTGTTAGGCTGCGTGATATAGGCAGTGTGGCCATCGAGGGTCAAGCTGCGGCCGCGTGGGTGCAATCGACCTCTTCGCGCTCTTTTAGCGCGGGCGCTGGTGTTGCCGCGTCGACGCCGCACCCATATATTTGAGCAAATCCAGATTGATGGCCAAAAGGGGCGAGCATGGCGCGAGTTACCGTTGAGGATTGTGTCGTTAAGGTGCCGAACCGGTTCGAGCTGGTGCTGGTCGCATCGCAGCGGGCGCGTGAGATCACCGCCGGCGCGGCGCTGACGCTTGATCGCGACGACGACAAGAACCCGGTCGTCGCGCTGCGCGAGATCGCCGAAGAGACGGTCCCGATCGACAAGCTGCAGGATTCGCTGATCCGTGGCATGCAGAAGCATGTCGAGATCGACGAGCCCGAGGAAACCATCGAGCTTGAGCCCAACCTGTTCGGCGTCGCCGAGGAGGCGCTCGGCGTGCCCGGCGACGACATCGAGGATGTCGACCTGGAAGCGGTCGAAGACGAAGAGCTCGCCGAGGACGTGCTGACGGTCGAGGACGAGACCGATTTGACCGAGGAACTGCCCGAGGCCGATCCGGAAGAGAATTTCGAGGAGCAGCCCTAAGGTCTGCGCTCACCGGGCGCGTCAACCCATGAGGATTGCCGCGGGATGATGCGTCAACCCGACCTCGTCGATCTGGTCAAATCCTACGATCCGGGCGCGGACGAGGCGGTGCTCAACCGCGCCTATGTCTATTCGATGAAGGCGCACGGCGCGCAGCTGCGCGCCTCGGGCGATCCTTACTTCTCGCACCCGGTCGAGGTCGCGGGCGTGCTCGCTCGGATGAAGCTCGATACCGCCTCGATCGTCACCGGCCTCTTGCACGACACGGTCGAGGACACGGTCGCGACGCTCGACGATATCGAGCAGCGCTTTGGCGCCGAGATCGCGCGGCTGGTCGACGGCGTCACCAAGCTGTCGCGCCTCGAGCTGCAATCGGACCAGACCAAGCAGGCGGAGAATTTCCGCAAGCTGGTGCTGGCGATGTCGGAAGACATCCGCGTGCTCCTGGTCAAGCTCGCCGACCGCCTGCACAACATGCAGACGCTGCGCTTCATCCAGAGCGCCGACAAGCGCCGCCAGATCGCGCGCGAGACGATGGACATCTATGCGCCGCTCGCCGAGCGGATCGGCATGCACCGGATGAAGGACCAGCTCGAAGACCTGGCCTTCGCCGAGCTTTACCCCGATGCGCGGACGAGCATCACCGCACGGCTCGGCTTTCTGCGCGACAATGCGGGCGACATCGTTCCGCGCATCGTCGCCGAGCTGACGGCCAAGCTCGCCGAGGCCGGGCTGTCCGCTTCCGTCGCGGGGCGAGAGAAATCGGCCTATTCGATCTGGCGCAAGATGCAGCGCAAGGATGTGCCGTTCGAGCAGCTCGCCGACGTCATGGCGTTCCGCGTGATGGTCGACGATATCGGCCAGTGCTACCACGCGCTCGGCGTCATCCATTCGGCCTATCACGTGGTTCCCGGCCGCTTCAAGGACTACATCTCGACCCCGAAGCCGAACAATTACCGCTCGTTGCACACCGGTGTCATCGGGCCCCAGCAGCAGCGCATCGAGATGCAGATCCGTACGCGCGAGATGCACGAGGTCGCCGAGCTCGGCGTCGCCGCGCACTGGATCTACAAACAGGAAGCCGAGCGCACCGACGGACCGCAATACCGCTGGCTGCGCGAGCTGGTCGACATCCTCGAGCATTCGTCGCCGGAGGAGTTCGTCGAGCACACCAAGCTCGAGATGTTCCAGGACCAGGTCTTCGCCTTCACCCCGAAAGGCGAGGTGATTGCGCTGCCGCGCGGTGCCACGCCGGTCGATTTCGCCTACGCCGTCCATTCGCAGATCGGCGACACCTGCGTCGGCGCCAAGATCAACGGCCGGCTGTTGCCGCTGCGCACCGAGCTCGTCAACGGCGACCAGGTCGAGATCGTCACCTCGAAGGCGCAGACTCCGTCGCCGACCTGGGAGCGCTTTGTCGTCACCGGCAAGGCGCGCGCCCGCATCCGGCGCTACATCCGCACCCAGCAGCGCGCGCAATACCTCGATCTCGGCAAGGCGATCATGCAGAAGGCCTTCCGCCAGGAAGGCCAGGAATTCGCCGAGAAGCCGCTGCAGGCGGTGCTGCGCCAGTTCAACTGTACCGCAACCGAGGACCTCTACGTCGCGGTTGGCGAGGGGATGCTGACCGGGCGCGAAGTCGTCAACGCCGCCTTCCCGCATCCACCGGACCCCAACAAGGACAAGGTGGTGCCGCTGTCGCGCGCGCGCCGCCGCACCACGGGCAAGGACAATGCGGTGTCGATCCGCGGCCTTATTCCCGGCATGGCGCTGCATTTCGCCGGGTGCTGTCATCCGCTGCCGGGCGACCGCATCGTCGGCATCGTGACCACCGGCAAGGGCGTGACCATCCACACGATCGATTGCGACACGCTCGAAACCTTCAACGACGAGCCCGAGCGGTGGATCGACGTCGCCTGGTCGAGCGATGAGGCCGACGCGATCCATGTCGGCCGGATCAACGTGACGATCGCCAACGAGCCGGGAAACCTCGGTAGCCTGACAACGACGATCGGCAAGCAGGGGGGCAACATCAGCAATTTGAAGATCACCAACCGCTCGACCGACTTCTTCGAGATCATGGTCGATATCCAGGTCGCCGACGTGAAGCAGCTCTCGACGATCATCGCGGCCTTGCGGGCGACGCCGGTCATCAACTCGGTTGAACGCGCGCGCGGCTGAGCGACGCGATGATCCTCGGCGTCGGCAGCGACCTGATCGATATTCGCCGCATCGAAAAGACGATCGAGCGGTTCGGCGACAAGTTCCTCGACCGCATCTTTACCGAAACCGAGCGCCGCCGCTGCGAACGCCGCAACAACCGCGTCGCCAGCTATGCCCGCCGCTTTGCCGCCAAGGAAGCGGCGGCGAAGGCGCTGGGCACCGGGTTTCGCCGTGGCGTGTTCTGGCGCGATCTCGGCGTCGTGAATCTTCCCTCCGGCCAGCCGTCGATGCTCTTGACCGGCGGCGCGCTCGCGCGGCTCGAGGCGATCACGCCGGCCGGAATGGCGGCGCATCTCGCGCTGACGATCACCGATGAGCCTCCGCTCGCTCAGGCGCTTGTCATCATCACCGCGGAACCGCGGGCGGAGCTCACCGTTGGTTGAGGTTCGTCCGGTGGCGGCCTTGACTCGCCGCGCCACGCTTGGCTTGATCCAACCCTTCTCCCGCCGCCCGGCAAGGTCATGATATCCAATACCGCCAAGAAGAAATCATCGGGCGGCATCTTCGAGACCACCAAGACCATCGTCTACGCGATCCTGATCGCGCTGGTGGTCCGTACGGTCGCGTACGAGCCGTTCAACATTCCCTCCGGCTCGATGATCCCAACCCTGTTGGTCGGCGACTATCTGTTCGTCTCGAAATTCTCCTACGGCTACAGCCGCTTCTCATTGCCGTTCGGGTTGCCGCTGTTTCCCGGGCGCATTCTCGATTTCCACCACCCGCGGCGCGGCGACGTCGCCGTCTTCAAGCTGCCGACCGACACCTCGACCGATTACATCAAGCGGGTCGTCGGTCTGCCTGGTGACAAGATCCAGATGATCCACGGAAATCTTTTCATCAACGGCCAGATGGTGCCGCGCCGGCCGGTCGAGGACTATGTGTATCAGGAAGGCGGTCAGGTGGTCCTGATGCACCAATACATCGAATCGCTGCCGCGCGGCCCCGGCGAGCCGCCGCTCGATCATCCGATCATCAAGATCGGCGACGACGGCCCGCTCGACAACACCGCGGTCTACGAGGTACCGCAAGGCTATTATTTCGCGATGGGCGATAATCGCGACAATTCGCAGGACAGTCGCGTGATGTCGGCGGTCGGCTTCATCCCGGCGGCAAACTTTGTCGGCCGCGCCGAGTTCCTGTTCTTCTCGACCGACGGCTCGGCGGGCTGGTGGGAAGTGTGGAAATGGCCGTTCGCGATCCGCTATGGCCGCCTGCTCAACGGGGTGCATTAACGGACATGGCCGACGCCGCTGCGCCTGTTCCGGCCGGCGATGATCTTGCGGAGGCGATCGGTCATGTCTTCAAACGGTCCGCGCTGCTCGCCGAGGCGCTGACGCATCCGAGCGCCGTGGAGCCGCGCGGCAAGCGGCGACGGCGCGGGCCGGCCATGCAAACCTATGAGCGGCTCGAATTTCTAGGCGACCGGGTGCTTGGGCTTGTCGTCGCTGATCTGCTATGGCGACGCCACCCTGATGAGGCCGAAGGCCATTTGACCCGGCGGCACGGGCAGCTGGTCCGGCGTGACGCGCTGGCGCGGGTTGCCCGCGATATCGGGCTCGACCGTCACCTGGTGGTGTCGCGCTCCGAGGCGGCATCGGGCGCCGCGCGGAACCCGAGCATCCTCGCCGATGTCTGTGAGGCGGTGATCGCCGCGATCTACCTTGACGCCGGCTATCCGGCTGCCTTCGCGTTTGTCGAGCACCGCTGGGAAAATCTGATCGCTGAGATGGAAGGACCGCCGCAAGACCCCAAAACGCGGCTGCAGGAATGGGCGCAGGCGCGCGGCTTGGGGCTGCCGGCCTATCGGCTGATAACGACCGAGGGACCCGACCACGCGCCGCGCTTCACGGTGGCGGCGAGCGTCGCGCAATCCGACGAGGCCAGCGCCACCGCCTCGTCGAAGCGGGCGGCCGAGACGGAGGCCGCCGCGGCGCTGCTGGAACGGCTCGCGGACCATGGCTGAGGTGAAAACCCGCTGCGGCTATGTCGCGCTGATCGGCGCGCCGAACGCCGGGAAATCGACGCTGCTCAACCGGCTGGTCGGGCAAAAGCTCGCGATCGTCACGCCCAAGGTGCAGACGACGCGCAGCCGCCTGCTCGGCATCGCAACCGATGCGGATACCCAGCTGGTCTTTGTCGATACCCCCGGCATCTTCGCGCCGCGCCGGCGGCTCGACCGGGCGATGGTCGCCGCCGCCTGGGCCGGCGCCGCCGATGCCGACGTGACGGTGCTGCTCGTTGATGCGGAGCGTGGGATCGACGACGACGTGCGGCATATCGTCGAGCGATTGAAAACCGCGCGGCGCCCGGCGATCCTCGCGCTCAATAAGATCGACCTGGTGCGCCGCGACACCCTGCTGGGCATGGCCGACGAACTGACAAAAATCGGCAGCTTCGAGCGGGTTTTCATGATCTCAGGGCTCAACGGCGACGGGGTCGACGACCTCTTTCGCCATCTCGGCGAGATTGTCCCGCATGGCCCGTTCCTGTTCCCGCCCGACCAGCTTTCCGACGCGCCCGAGCGCTGGCTCGCCGCCGAGGTCACCCGCGAGCAGGTGTTCTTGCAACTGCACGACGAATTGCCCTACTCGACGACGGTCGAGACCGAAAGCTGGCAGGAGCGGCCCGACGGCAGCGTCCGCGTCGAGCAGGTGATCTATGTCCGCCGGCAGAGCCAGCGGGCGATCGTGCTTGGCGAGGGCGGCAAACGCATCAAGACCATCGGCGCCCGCGCCCGCGCCGAATTGGGCGCGATGCTCGATCGCAAGGTGCACCTCTTCCTCTTCGTCAAGGTACGCGAAGGCTGGCCCGACGACCCCGAGCGCTTTCGGGCCATCGGCGTCGATTTCAATGCATAGGCTGGACTGCGGCTTTGCGTCCTTCGAGGCTTTGCTGCGCAAAACACCTCAGGATGAGGTGCTTTTCTCAATGCCGTCAAAAGCATACCTCATCCTGAGGAGCGCCTACAGGGCGCGTCTCGAAGGACGCACCGTGCTGATGCAGCGGCGACCCTGACCGATGGATTGGCGCGACACCGGCTTCGTCCTGACCGCACGGCGGCATGGCGAGAGCTCGTTGATCGTCGAGCTGCTGACCGCCGAGCATGGCCGCCACGCCGGTCTGGTGCGCGGCGGGCAGTCGCCGAAGCGGCGCGCGCTGTTGCAGCCGGGGAACCTTGTCGCGGCGAGCTGGCGCGGTCGCTTGGAAGAACATCTCGGCGCGTTCGACATCGAGCTGGCGCGCGCCCATGCCGCCGGGGTTATCGATGATCCCGACCGGCTCGCCGCGCTGTCGTCCGCCGCAGCGCTGATCGCGGTGGCTCTGCCCGAACGTGAGCCACATGGCGACGTTTATCAAGGCTTTGCCATGCTGATCGCCGCGCTCGATTCTGCCGATTGGGCGGCGCGCTACGTCGCATGGGAGTGTACGCTGCTCGCCGCGCTCGGCTATGGCCTTGACCTGACCTGTTGCGCGGCGACCGGGGTCAACGACGACCTAGCTTATGTCTCACCGCGCTCGGGCCGCGCGGTGTCGCGCTCGGCGGGCACGCCCTATCACGACAAGCTCTTGGCCTTGCCGGCTTTTTTGTGGCGCGACGCGGCAGCCGAAAACGCCGACGTCGTCGCCGGCCTTACGCTGACCGGGCATTTCCTGCACCACCATCTGCTAGAGCCGCACGGCCGCACGTTGCCGGAGGCGCGCGCCCGCCTCGCCGAGCGGCTGCACCGGCTGGTATGATCGCCGCCTGACCCAAACAAGGATTTAGAGCGATGAGCGATACCGCGCTCGCCGGCGAAATCCGCGACGTCGATTTCGCCGATGCGCTGGGCGAGCGCTATCTGTCCTACGCGCTGTCGACGATCATGGCGCGCTCGCTGCCCGATGTGCGCGACGGCCTGAAGCCGGTGCACCGCCGCATCCTGCACGCGATGAACGAGCTGCGCATGGACCCAGACGCGGCCTACAAGAAATGCGCGCGGGTCGTCGGCGATGTGATCGGCAAGTACCATCCGCATGGCGAGGTCGCGGTCTACGAGGCGCTGGTGCGCCTCGCGCAGGATTTCGCGCAGCGCTACCCGCTGGTCGACGGCCAGGGCAATTTCGGCAATATCGACGGCGATAACGCCGCGGCGATGCGCTACACCGAAAGCCGCATGTCGGAGGTGGCCCGGGCCATGCTCGAGGGCATCGGCGAAGACGCGGTCGATTTCCGCCAGACTTACGATGGCGAGGATAGCGAGCCGGTCGTCCTGCCGGGGCGCTTTCCCAACCTGCTGGCGAATGGCGCGGCCGGCATCGCGGTCGGCATGGCGACCAGCGTCCCGCCGCACAATGTCGGTGAGATTTGCGCCGCGCTCACCTATCTGATCGACAACCAGGCGTGCCCGGTCGCGGAGCTGGTCGCGCTGATGCCCGGCCCGGATTTCCCAACCGGCGGCATCCTGATCGAGCCGGCCGACAACATCCGCACCGCCTACGAGGCCGGCCGCGGCAGCTTTCGGCTGCGCGCGCGCTGGGTGAAGGAGCTGCTCGGCCACGGGCTCTACCAGATCGTCGTCACCGAGGTACCGTTTCAGGTCCAGAAGAGCCGGCTGATCGAGAAGATCGCGGCGCTGCTGGAAGAACGCAAACTGCCGCTCCTCGCCGATGTCCGCGACGAATCGGCCGAGGATATCCGTCTGGTGTTCGAGCCGAAGACCCGCAACGTCGATGCCGACATGCTGATGGAGCAGCTGTTCCGGCTAACCGAGCTCGAGCTCCGCGTGCCGCTCAACCTCAACGTCCTCGACCCCGCCGGCGTGCCGCGAGTGATGAATTTGAAGGAAGCGCTGCAGGAGTTCCTCGACCACCGCCGCATCGTCTTGCAGCGGCGCAGCCGGTACCGGCTCGCCGCGGTGGCGCGGCGGATGGAGGTGCTGCGCGGCTTCGTTATTGCGTACATCAACCTCGACGAGGTGATCCGCATCATCCGCGAGGAGGACGAGCCCAAGGCAGAGATGATGGCCCGCTGGGGGCTCACCGATGCCCAGGCCGAGGCGATCCTCAACATGCGCCTACGCGCGTTGCGCCGCCTCGAGGAAGTCGCGATCCGAAAGGAATTGGAGGAGCTTGCCGCCGAGTCCGGCGAGATCGAACGGCTGCTCGGCAGCGACCGCCGGCAGTGGACCGCGCTGAAAAAGGAAGTGGCGGAGACCGCGAGGGAGTTCGGCGGCGATACCGCGCTCGGCCGCCGCCACACGACGCTCGGCGAGGCGCCGGCGCCTCTCGACATCCCGGTCAGCGCGCTGATCGAGCGCGAGGCGGTGACCGTGCTGTGCTCGGAGAAGGACTGGATCCGCACCGCCAAGGGCCACAATGTCGGTGCCGCCGACCAGCGCTACAAGGAAGGCGATGGGCCGCGCTTCGCGGTGCCGGCGGAGACCACCGACCGGCTGATGATCTTCGCCAGCAACGGACGGTTCTACACGCTCGGGGTCGATCGCCTGCCCTCGGGGCGCGGCCAGGGCGAGCCGTTGCGGGTGATGATCGACCTGCCGAACGAATTCGAAATCGTCGCGATGTTCCCCTACCGGCCGGCGATGAAGATCCTGGTCGCCGCCAGCGACGGGCGCGGCTTTATCGTCGATGGCGAGGAGGCGCTGGCGCAGACCCGCGCCGGCAAGCACATCCTGTCGCCGGGCAAGGGCGAAACCGCAATGGTCTGCGTGCCCGCCGATGGCGATGCGGCCGCGTTTGTCGGCGAGAACCGCCGCATGCTGGTCGTCGACCTCGCCGAGATCCCGGAAATCGCGCGCGGCCGCGGCGTGATCCTGCAGCGCTACCGGATGGGCAAGCTCGCAGACGCCAAGGTGTTCCGCCTCGCCGATGGTCTCTCGTGGCGCCAGGGCGAGAACCGCACCCGCACCGAGACCGACCTCACCCCCTGGCGCGGCCCCCGCGGCGGCGCCGGCCGCAGCGTCCCGCAGGGCTTCCCGCGGACGGGCAAGTTCGGGTGACCTGCCTGGTTTAGGGTCAAAACCCAATCAGCTTGCGCGACCAAGGCGCTCGTGGAAATCGATCACGACGGCGGGTTACGCGCCGAACCGACTTTCTGATCGGCCGCAATTGGCTGAGTTGCGCTCTTTCATAGCGGCATTCGGGCTGGTCAGCCTCCGAGACCGGAGCAGTTCCTTCGACACGCGAACCCGAAGCAGCGCACCCGAATGAGCCTAATTGAGCAGTGGCGCCAGGGCCTGCCGACCCGCAGGCGAAAGGTAACCGCGCCGATCTAGCACGGCCACCAACAACCGCGCGTTCCGACGCGCTCGCTTAACGGTATCTACCTTCACGCCCTCGCCAGTAATCTGCTGGCCTGTCTCGGCAATACGCTTGAGCACTGCCGGATCAGCTTCCTCGGGATGCGCGACGATTGCCCGGGCGACCGCCCGGCCTGACTTGCCTGCTCCACGTCCACTCATCGTCCCATCCTCTCGGTTCTCTACTGGACTACCTCTGACTCGACGCGGAAGCGCAACAGTATCGGTTGCTCGATTAACAGGTTGCCCCGTCGAGTGCTTGATGTCGGAAGTTTGATTACTCCGCCGCCACCAAAATCTCATAACCGGTGCGCTCCCGCAGCTCTGAAATAACATGTTGCACGTGTTGCGCCGCATCCAAAAATGCGAGTTCCGCCTCCAAATCGTCCACGACGAAATTGGCGGGACGGTCGCCGCCCGATCCACCTCGATTGAGGAGAGATTGCGCCTGCCGAAGCGCGCGCACCGCTTCGTCGAGTAGTGCTTCCTGTGCCTTGTACATCGCGGCCTCCGCTGGGGGATACGGCGTAACCACCGGAAACTCAATAGGCTGAAGATAAGCTGTTTCCGTTATGCAAACGTGAAGCGGGTTATATTTGGTGATTTTTTGAAATTTTTCCCGGCGCGACATCAACTGGTCACGAAGGGTTTGGCTTGGTGCCGCGGCGGCCATTTCGCCGAGCTGATATGCCGCCCAGTTGCAGGCAGCACGTCAGACGACCTCAGACCCAGGCCGAATGTCCGCTTGCCAATTACATCGCGTGATCGGGCGGATGGCGGCGGCAGCCGCTTTGTTGCTGCAAGCGCGAGGCTATGCTGCGCTGAGCCGAGGTTCTCCCGAGCCGGTGCTGAAGGCGCGCAAAACTTCACCAAATGATGCAGCAGGATGTTGCTGTTGTCGGGCGCCGTGGCGCAGGCATTCCATGCGGCGCGAATGTCCTCAGGGCTGTAATGCGCCCGAGCATAGGCTTCGGCGCGATCGTGGGCCGCGATCAGCTCCGCTTGACCTTCGGCGAGCTGTTCGACGACGATCGCATTGGCCTCGATGATCAAGGCATGGGCGATTGCTTCTCGGGTCGCCTCTGGAAGAAACCGAGGCCACGCCTTTCCCATTCTGTTGCTCCACACGCTGCACAATCTCGCCTTTATGTAGGGGGCTCGATAGGTGGCGACTGTGATCCAGGTCACAATCTGTGAAAACTAAAACGCCGGCGGTAGCTGCCAGCGCAGGCCGCGCCCGCCGCCTCTCGGCAGCATCGCGGATACCTGTCAAACGGCCCCGGAGGCCTACACCGGCGCTCCCGATCTTGATTGAACCGCGAGAACAGCGGTCCTGTACCGCTGGTCCGCCGCTGCTATCTCGCCGTTTCTTTGCTGTTATGGCCGCTGTTATTTCGCTGTTTTTCGACGCTGGCGAGGATAAAAAGTCTTATATTGTAGTATCTTGTGCGGTATCTCCGGTTTTCAATCCCGCCTATCAGCGGAAATCCACCGCGTTCGTGTTCGCGCCGCACAGCAGCACGGCGACGCGTTCGTCCTTCGCCGGGCGATAGCGCCCCGAGAGCAACGCGGCGAGCGCCGCGGCGCCGCCTGGCTCGGCGGCGACCCGCAGCACATCCCACAGACGGCGTTGCGCGTCGTGGATGGCGTCGTCGGTTACCAGCACCGCCTCGGCGACGTGACGTTGCGCGATTGGAAACATCAAAGCGCCCACTTGGCGCGGCGCCAGCGAGTCGGCGGCGATCCCGCCCGCCGGCGCGTCGACCGGTTGGCCGGCCTTGAGCGCATCGTGCAGCGTCGGCGCCGCCTCCGGCTCGACTGAAACGACCCGAATGCGGCCCTCGTACCACGCGGCGATCCCGCCGATCAGCCCGCCGCCGCCGGTCGCGACGAGCAGCGTGTCGATCTCCGGCAGGTCGGCCTCCAGCTCCAGCCCGACCGAGCCCTGACCGAGCAGGGTCTCGGGTTGGTCATAGGCGTGGACCGGCAGCGCGCCGGTCTTTGCGACCAGCTCGTCGCTCGCGGCCAGCGCGTCGGCGTAGACCTCGCCGGTCACTACCAGCTCGGCCCCATAGGCGCGGATGCGGTCGAGCTTGGCGGGCGAGGTCACCTTGGGCACGAAGACCGTCGCCTTGATCCGGAGCCGCATCGCGGCGAAGGCGACCGCGGCGCCGTGATTGCCGCCCGATGCCGCGACCACCCCCGCCGCCGGCGCCTGGCGCGTCAGCAGATTGGCGAAGGCGCCGCGCGGCTTGAACGAGCCGGTGTGCTGGAGAAATTCGAGCTTGAACGCCAGCTTTCCCGGCGCCAGACCGAAATCGCCGGCCTCGACGGTGATCGCCGGAGTGTGGCGCACATAGGGGCGGATCAGCCGCTTGGTTCTGGCGATGCTGTCGCGGTCGATGGTGGGGATGGTCATGTCGGCAAGATGGCCGGGTCGGCGCGAGTTGTCGAGAACGGCTCCGCTCCGCTAAAACCACTACGTATTCTGTGGAGCAGAAGATGACCGACGGCGCGCCGACCGATGCGACCCTCGACGCGACCGGGTTGTTATGCCCGCTGCCGGTGCTGAAGGCCAGGCGCGCGCTGAGGGACGTGCCGGCCGGCGGCATTCTCGAGGTCCTCGCCACCGATCCCGGCGCGACCAAGGATTTCGAGCATTTCTGCCGCACCACCGGCTGCGAATTGCTCGACGCGAGCGAGGCGGAGGGCGTCCTGCGGTTCCGGTTGAGGAAACCGGGTTGACATCGCAACGGCGCTCCGTCATTTGCACCCACCCATGACCGACGCCCTGCGCTTCCTTCGACGACGAATGCGCTAGCAGCCCTCTAGCAGGGCTGCGAACGGTGTGCCTTTGCCGGCCGCCGGAAGTGTCGAAGCCTCAGCTATAGGGTGTTGCCATGAGGGAGAGCGTCGTTGCTCGCCGCGAGATCGGCGGGTCTGTTTACGAAATTGATACCGACAAGGACCGGCTCGACATCGGGCTGACCCATGATTTTCTGTCGCGTTGCTCGCATTGGGCGCGCGGCATTCCGCTCGATATGCTGCGCCGAGCGATCGCCAATTCGCTGTGCTTTGGGCTTTACTGCGAGGGCGAGCAGATCGGTTTTGCCCGTGTCATCACCGACGTGGCGACCTTTGCCTACCTGTCGGATGTTTTCGTCGTCGACGGGCATCGCAATGCCGGCTTGGGGAAATTCCTGGTCGAGGCGGTTCTCGATCACGAGACGCTTCATGGGCTGCGGCTCTGGCTCTTGGTGACCCGCGATGCCGCTTCGCTCTACCGGCGCTGCGGCTTTGGCGAATTGGCGACGGATCGCACTTATCTGCATCGCTTCGATCCCGAGGCTTATCGCAAGGCTGCGCCGGGTTGACCCGATTGCTATGCTGCCGCGACATGCCGAGGAGGGTGCGATGGCGGCTCTGATCACGACACCGCGGCTGTTATCGATCGGCGGCGGCGCGCTCGGCGAATTGCCGGCGCTGATGGCGCGGCTCGGGCTTGCGCGCCCGCTGATCGTCACCGACCCGTTCATCGCCGGAAGCGGCATCCTCGACAAGGCGACGGCGCTGCTCGGCGCCGGGATCGCTTCGTCGGTGTTTCAGGACACGGTTTCCGACCCGACGACCGAGGTTATCGCCGCCGGGGTCGAGCGCTTGCGCGAGACGGCCTATGACAGCCTGATCGCGATCGGCGGCGGCAGTCCGATCGACACCGCAAAGGGCATGTCGGTGCTCCACGCCAATGGCGGGCAGATGCGCGACTACAAGGTGCCGAACGAGATCCCGCAAATCGGGCTGCCGATCATCGCGATCCCCACCACCGCCGGCACCGGCTCGGAGGTGACGCGGTTCACCGTGATCACCGACACCGAGACCGACGAGAAGATGCTGGTCGCCGGGCTCGCCTGCTGCCCGACCGCGGCGATCGTCGATTTCGAGCTGACCCTGACGATGCCGCTGCGCCTCACGGCCGACACCGGGATCGACAGCCTGACCCACGCGATCGAGGCCTATGTATCGAAGCGCGCCAACCCCTACACCGACGGGCTGGCGCGGAACGCGATGGGCCTCATCGCCAAGAACATCCGCACCGCCTGCGCCGACCCCGCGAACCGCGCCGCGCGCGAGGCGATGATGCTCGGCGCGACCACCGCCGGGATGGCGTTCTCCAACGCCAGCGTCGCGCTGGTGCACGGGATGAGCCGGCCGATCGGCGCGTTCTTTCATGTGCCGCATGGCCTCTCGAACGCGATGCTGCTGCCCGAGATCACCGCGTTCTCGGCCCCCGCCGCGCTTGACCGCTACGCCGATTGCGCCCGCACGATGGGGGTCGCCGAAGAAGGCGAGGGGTCGCAAGCCGCGGTCGCCCGGCTCTTGGACGCGCTGCGGGCGCTCAATGATGACCTCAAGGTGCCGAGCCCCAAGGCTTACGGCATCGCCAAGGACCGCTACGACGAACTGCTGCTGACCATGGCGAGCCAGGCAATCGCCTCCGGCTCGCCGGCCAACAACCCGCGTGTCCCGTCGAGTGAGGAGATCATCGAGCTTTATCGGCGGGTGTATGGGTAGGCGGCGCTCCTTACCCTCACCCGTCCATCGCTGCGCGATGGCCACCCTCTCCCGCGAGCGGGGATTTTCGGCCGGCGCATTTAACCCCTCTCCCGCAAGCGGGAGAGGGAGGGGCCCAGCCCGGAGGGCTGGGAGAGGGTGAGGGTCAGTCCAGCTTCACCTGTATTTCGCCGCCTTCGACCCGCGCGGGATAGGTCTTGAGGTCGTCGACGCAGGGCGGGGCGGTGGCCTTGCCGGTGCGAGCGTCGAAGCGGCCGGCATGCAGCGGGCACTCGATCTCGCCGCGGTCGCACCAGCCGTCCGACAATTTGGCGTAGGCATGGGTGCAGATGTCGTCGGTGGCGAAGATGTCGCCGTCGATCTCGTAGAGCGCGATCTCGCGGCCATTGACGATGACCCCGATCACCTCGCCGTCGCCGAGCGCTGCGCGATCGGCGGCCTTGACCCAGCCGTCGCTCACGACCCCGATCCGGCGCTCGCGACCTTGGGCGGTTGGCGGCGCAGGAACGCCGGCAGATGGTCGCCAAAACCGGGCGCGCTCGGACCCTCGCTGCGGTCGTGCTCCACATGGCGCGGCGGCTGCCGGTCGCGCTTGGGAAACGGCGTGACATTGGGTTCGGCGGCAATCGGAATACTGGTCTCACGCACGGGCTGCCGTGGCTCGGGGCGCGAATTTGGCTCGGCTCGGCGCGGGCGGTGCTCGGCGCTTCGCGACGGCCGCGACTTCTCGGAAGCCGGGCGGGTGGCGGCAGGGCGACGGCCGCGCGGCCTGGCATCGAAATCGAGCTCGGCGGTCTCCAGCCCTGGAACCGTTACCGTGGGGATGTCGCCGCCGAGCAGCTTCTGGATCGCGGCGACCGATTTGCCGTCTTCGGGCGCGGCCAGCATAAACGAGCGGCCGTGCAGCCCGGCGCGGCCGGTGCGGCCGATGCGGTGCACGTAATCTTCGGCGTGATACGGCACATCGAAGCAGAAGACGTGGGAGAGGCCCTGGATGTCGAGCCCGCGCGCCGCGACATCGCTGCACACGAGGATGCGGATTTCGTCGTTCTTGAACCGCTCCAGCGTCTCGGTGCGCTTCGGCTGCGGCATGTCGCCGTGCAGCGCGGCGGCATCGAACCCGTGGCGGCTCAGCGACTTGCAGAGGATGTCGACGTCGCGCTTGCGGTTGCAGAAGATCAGCGCGTTCTTGACGTCCTCCGAGCGAATAAGCCGGCGCAGCGCCTCGCGTTTTTCGTCGGGCTGCAACACGACCAGCGACTGCTCGACCGTTACCGCGGCCGAGGCGGGCGGCGACACCGAAATTTCCACCGGGTCCCTGAGGAACGCATCGGCGAGACGGCGAATCTCGGGCGGCATCGTCGCTGAGAAGAACAGAGTCTGCCGCGCCTTCGACAACAGGCCGACGATGCGCTCGACATCGGGGATGAACCCCATGTCAAGCATCCGGTCGGCCTCGTCGATGACGAGGATGCGCACATCCGACAGCAAAATCTTGCCGCGCTCGAACAAATCGAGCAGGCGGCCGGGAGTGGCGATCAGCACATCGACGCCACGGTCGAGCTTGCGCAGCTGGTCGGCGAAGCTCTCGCCGCCGATCAGGAGGGCCGTCGTCAGCTTGTGGTGCTTGCCGTAGACCTCGAACGCGACCTCGACCTGGGTCGCCAACTCGCGGGTCGGTTCGAGGATCAGCGAACGCGGCATCCGCGCACGGGCGCGGCCGGCGGTCAGCTTGTCGATCATCGGCAGCGCGAAGCTGGCGGTCTTGCCGGTCCCGGTCTGTGCACAGCCGAGCACGTCCTGGCCGGCGGTGACGAAGGGGATGGCTTGCTGTTGGATCGGCGTGGGAGTGGTATAGCCGGCGTCTGAGACCGCCCGTAGAAGCTCGGGCGATAGTCCAAGTTCAGAAAAGTCCATTAGGAATTGGTTGCCTTTAATCAAGAATAGAGCGGTATCCCGCTAGGCTTTAATTGGGGAGTAGCAGGGAAAAGTCAATCGATTTCGCGATTTTAAGCCATGCTTTCCCGGCAATGCCGGGCGTCATCTGTGAAAGATGACGGTTTAGCGACGGCGGAATTGCGGGCGCGCCATCGGCGGCGGGGCGGAGGCGTCCTTGTGGCGGAAATTGATCCGGCCTTTGGTGAGATCGTAGGGCGTCATCTCGACCGTGACGCGGTCGCCGGCGAGAATCCGGATGCGGTTCTTCTTCATCCGGCCCGACGAATAGGCAAGGGTCTCGTGCCCGTTGTCGAGCTTCACGCGAAACCGCGCATCGGGCAGAAGTTCGAGGACGGAACCCTCGAATTCGATCAGTTCTTCTTTGGCCAAAAGCATCTCCTTTCAAGGTTTCCGAAAAAGGGGGACGCCGCGGCGTCCCCCCACCGCGTCTTCGGCGTTATTCCGCCTTCAGGTTGATCGCAGAGACCCGCCCGCGCTGGCCCTGCTCAAGGTCATAATTCAAGGTCTGGCCTTCCTGCAAGCCGTCCATGCCGGCCCGCTCGACCGCGGTGATGTGGACGAACACGTCAGCCCCGCCATTGGTCGGCTGGATGAACCCGTAGCCCTTCTGCGAATTGAACCATTTGACTTTACCGGTCGCCATAACCCGTAGCTCCTCATAGACAAAGCACCGCCGCACCGAAGCGCGGCGCATCAGACATCAAGGGGATCGGAGGACGCAAACCGGCGCTCGGGACCGAGCGAGGCAAGTCAGCCGAACCCACCCGGGCCGACACGGGGTAGGTGGGGGCTCAAGGCGATTGTGCAAGGCGGGGCGGGCGACGGATCAGGCCGGCGCCTCCCGGCTGCTTCCCAAGCGCCGTCCCCGAGGCAGTGATACGCGAACAGCTCCGTTGGCGCGTGCCGCAGCAATCCCATCTATCTATTAGGGCGTAATGGTTAACTCGGAGCATTTGTAAGTGGATAACGAGACCGCAGGTTCACCAGCAGAGCCGGGGAAGGAGGCAGATAGGCGCATCCCGTGGTTGTTAGCCACTGCTGATGATCTTTCTTCCGTCGATTTCGAAGCTCCCATTCGAGGTTCCGTCGCCGCCGATGCAGGTGAACTAAGTCAGCTCTTCGGGCAAGCGGCGCACGCAGCAACAGGCCCTGCCGACTTGTTTACGGCGGAGCGACGAGTGTTTGTTATGCTCGCGTCCCTCACGGGGATGCATTTTAAGCCTCATGATCGAAATGAGCCTTATGCCCCTTTTGCATCGCTGTCGGATGGCCAAAGGACAGCCATCCCGTCTGATTTTCGTGGACCAATTCTAGATAGCCTTGCGGAACTGGCGGAACGAACTTCTAACTTAGTCCTCAAAGCTCGCCTCGCTGATGTATGTTGGCTGCTGGAACGGCGAAGAAGTTCGCTCGGCCGCGTAGCGATCACGAGTTATATAAAGATCGTGCAACAGGTCGACAGCGGCCAGCTCGAATTTTCTTTTGATCAAAAGCGGGGTGGCTTACATCACTCCGCGTTAGCGCTTTTGAGGAGAGCGTTGCGGATTGCCTGGACATTGGGGCGAGACAAGCTTGAAGCGCGTGAAGCGGCCGATCTTGCAGTGTCGCTGCGCAAGCGGTCTATCGCGGCTCGAGAAATAATCGAAGCACGCTGGACCACGGAACTCGATCTCGAATTTGGGGCCAGCCCGCCGGGTGAGGTCGCTCGAGATCTAGAAGGGCTTTTGAGGGTTCTCTCACCGTCCAATCCGGACCTACTGGCCGGCCTTTGGCGTCTAGTGGCAGAAGGTTACCGTATCGCTGGCGAGGATCTAGAAAGGCAGCGATGCCAGTCTGAAGCGGCCGAGAGCATTATTTTAGCAGCAAAGGATGCACAGAGGCGGCAGCAGTCTGCTCTACTTGTCGCTCATAAGCTGAGCTCCGCCATTGCGCAACTACATGGCTTGTCAGGAATGAAAGAGAGAAGAAAGCAGTTGCAGCATGACCTAATTGAGATTCAAGCGGACATTCCAGAGCAACTTTCTCCATTTTCACACGAAATGGACTTATCCGACCTAGTCGGCAAAGTGGATGAGAGATTAGAAGGGATTGGTTTGCGCGAAAAGCTATTCGTTTTCGCAAATGTGACTCGATCGCCGGAGGTAGAAAATCTCCGCAGGGAAGCTAGAGAGAACATACAGCAGTTTCCTCTATCTTCGATTTTTGGCGTTGCTCATCTCGATCGAGAAGGCAAATTCATCCATCGGAGTGACGGCAGCGACCCCAAGTCGCGTTCCGACGAGGACGAGAGCGCTATCAAGCGTCAGGTCGCGCAATCTGAGTCGATCAGGCGGACGGTCGCATGTGCTCTAATCGATAATGCTCGCGCTAAAATTTTCGAGCAGCATTTTATTGCTGATGACGTGTTTACGACGCTTCTCAACGCCAGCCCATTCGTGCCGAATCATCTTTTAGCTACGTTCGCACGCGGGTTTACGCGCTTCTTTGAGGGTGACTACGTCAGCGCCATATATATACTGACGCCGCTGTTAGAGAATTCGTTGCGGCACGTACTGAAGCAGCACGATTTTGATGTAACCAGTTTCGATGACACCACGCAAACACAAGAAGATAGAACGATTTCAAGTTTGTTCGAGCAAATGCGCCGGGAACTTGATTCCGTATTTACAGATGCAATTACCGCCGATATCGAGAATGTATTCTTGCTAAAACCGGGCCCACATCTGAGACATACGCTTTCACACGGTCTATTTCACGATACGACGCCATATGGTGATGATGCTATTTATGCAAGTTTTTGCGATTTGGTTAATTTTCCGACTGTGCTTGATGCCACTATTCCCTCATTGGCAAGAAATATATTTTCCGTACGAATAATAATTAGGGGAAGCCCCTACACATCCAAATCGCGCGCGAACCGGGCGTTTTTCTGGATGTAGTCGAAGCGCAATTCGGGGCGGCGGCCCATCAGGGTTTCGACCAGCTGCGCGGTGCGTTTGAAGGCCTCGGCGGCGGTCTCGATCGTGTCGTCTGTCTCGTCGCCTGACGGCAGTTTCACCCGCAGCACGGTGCGCTGCGCCGGGTCCATCGTCGTCGCCCAGAGGTACTTCGCCGGCATCTCGCCGAGCCCCTTGAAGCGGCTCACCTCGACCTTGCCGCGGCCGTTGAAGGTGGATTGCAGCAATTCCTCGCGATGGGCGTCGTCGCGCGCGTATTGCGTCCGGTCGCCCTGGGTCAGCCGGTAGAGCGGCGGCAGCGCCAGATAGAGGTGGCCGTTATCGACCAGTTTTGGCATCTCGCGGAAGAAGAACGTCATCAACAGCGAGGCGATGTGCGCGCCATCGACATCGGCGTCGGTCATGATGATGACCCGCTCGTAGCGCAGCGCCTCGTCCCGATATTGGCCGCCGGTGCCGGCGCCCAACGCCAGGATGAGATCGCTCAATTCCTGGTTGCCGCGCATCTTGTCGGCCGAGGCGCTGGCGACGTTGAGGATTTTCCCCTTCAGCGGCAGGATCGCCTGGGTGTTGCGGTCACGCGCCTGCTTGGCCGAACCGCCGGCGCTTTCGCCCTCGACGAGAAAGATCTCGGTGCCGAGGGCGCTGTCACGCGTGCAATCGACGAGCTTGCCGGGGAGACGCAGTTTGCGCGTCGCGGTCTTGCGCGCCATCTCCTTTTGCTGGCGGCGGGTGAGGCGCTCCTCGGCGCGCTCGGCGATGCGGTCGAGGAGGAGCCGTGTCGTCGCCGGGTCGGCGCCGAGCCAATGGTCGAAATGGTCGCGGATCGCGTTTTCGACCAGCCGCGTCGCCTCGACCGAGGCGAGCCGCTCCTTGGTCTGCCCCTGGAATTGCGGGTCGCGCAGGAAGAGCGACAACAGCATCGCCGCGCCGGTGGTGACGTCCTCGCCGGTCGCCTGGGCGATGCGCTTGTTGCCGATCAGCTCGCCATGCGCCTTGAGGCCGCGGACGAGGGCGTTGCGCAGCCCGGCTTCGTGCGTGCCGCCTTCGATGGTCGGGATGGTGTTGCAATACGAGTGGCAGAACCCGTCATCCTCGTCCTCGGGCCAGGCGACCGCCCATTCGACGCTGCCGCCATCGGGGAAATTGACCTGCCCGAGAAAGGGCCGCTGGGTCAGCAGCGTACGCTCGGCGAGACTGGCGGAAAGGAAATCACCGAGCCCACCGGGGAAATGCAGCCGCGCCTCTTGAGGCACGCCGTCGGGGCGCGGCAGCGAGGGGTCGCAGCTCCAGCGGATCTCGACGCCGCGGAACAGATACGCCTTCGAGCGCGCCATCCGGTAGAGCGTCGCCGGGCGGAACATTGCGTCGGCGAAAATCTCCGGGTCGGGGTGAAACGACAGGGTCGTGCCGCGCCGGTTCTGCACCGGGCCGGCGGGCTCGAGCGGGCCCTGCGGAACGCCGCGGCAGTAATGCTGGCGGTACAGCAGACGGTCGCGCGCGACCTCGACCCAGAGCGCGTCCGAAAGCGCGTTGACCACCGATACGCCGACCCCGTGCAGCCCGCCCGAGGTCTTGTAGGCGTCGCCGCCGAACTTGCTGCCCGAATGCAGGGTCGTCATGATGACTTCGAGCGCCGATTTGCCCGGAAAGCGCTCATGCTCATCGACGGGGATGCCGCGGCCATTGTCGCGCACCGTGACCCAGCCTTCGGCGCTCAGCTCCAGTTCGATCCGGCTCGCGTGGCCGGCGACCGCCTCGTCCATCGCATTGTCGAGCGCCTCGGCGGCGAGGTGGTGCAGCGCCCGCTCGTCGGTGCCGCCGACATACATGCCGGGGCGGCGGCGCACCGGCTCCAACCCTTCGAGGACTTCGATGTCCTTCGCCGAGTATGAATCGTCGAGCTTGCGCGCCAAATTATCGAAAAGGTCCGGCATGGCGGCGGATTATACGGAGGCTTGAATCGCGCGCAAGCAGGATGCAGTATACCCACTAGGTTGGTGCAACAATATATAGCTCGGCCTGCCGCGTTTCGCGATCTCTCGTGACGGTTGCGGGGAACTCAAGCCTACCGCGCGGAATTTACTGTGATGATGACCAACGAGCGCAAGATCTGGGAGGCGGCTTTGATGCTCGTGCGTCGCCACGGCAGCGAGGCGCTGCGGGTCGCCGAGCGCGAGGCGGAGCGGCTGCGCGTCGACGACGATGAGCTGAGCTGCATCGTCTGGTGCTGGATCGCGCGCTCGACCGCCGAACTGCTCCGCCCGATCCCTGGCAGCGGCGAGCGGATCCACTAAACAAGCTCGCCAAACCCCTTCACGATCGCCTCGGCAAACCCGATATTCAGGGTCGGATGCACGGGCTGGCCGGCGAGGGGAGTACCATGGCGAAAGACAAGGCTTTCGAAGTCGAGATGAACGAGGATGAGTGGCGCAAGAAGCTGACCCCCGAGCAGTTTCACATCCTGCGGAAGCACGGCACCGAGCGGGCCGGCACCAGCCCGCTCGACAAGAACTACAAGCCGGGAATCTATTTTTGCGCCGGCTGCGGCGCGCCGCTCTTCGTCGCCGACACCAAGTTCAACAGCGGCAGCGGCTGGCCGAGCTTCTACCAGCCGATGGACGGCGCGGTCGACACCACGACCGACCGCAGCTTTTTCATGACCCGCACCGAGGTGCATTGCCAGAAATGCGGTGGGCATCTCGGCCACGTCTTCGATGACGGGCCGAAGCCGACCGGCCAGCGCTATTGCATGAACGGCTGCGCGCTCGATTTTAAGCCTGACGAGGCTAGGCCTGACGGAGCCGAGAAGAGCGCAGAGGCGCCGAAGCAGTCCTGATTGGCGGAGCGCGTCAAGCCTCGGACGGGGCAGAAAATTCTGCGAAGCCCGTCAACCAACGCGAGACGAATTTCGCCACCGCCGCCCAGGGCGAGGACCCTGCGACGCAGGTTCGCATGGTTCGGGATCAAGCTGGTTCTCGCGGTTATTGTCGCGCTGATACCGCTGCTGTCCGCGCTGAGTTTGCAGATCGGGTCGATGCTCGCCGGGTTTCCTGATGGCCATGTCACCGATTACGACAAGGCCATGGATTTGCCCGATCATATTTTTATTGGAGCAAACCTCGCTGCCGCCGGCTGTCTATTTTTGATGTTGCTAGTGGCCAGGAACAAGCGAGCTATAGGAAGAGCCGGATTGACATTGATTTTCTATGTCGGGTTCTTTTTTACAAGCTATTACATGGTGGCGAGTTATTTCACTGATGTCCTTGGCCTCGATTTCGGCCAGGCGGGATGAAGAAGGGCCGGGCGTGTTGCCCGGCCCTTTGGGTGAGTGCGGCTTCCGATCACACGGAGTAATACATCATGAACTCTATGGGATGGGGGGTGTGCTCGAAATTGTACACTTCCTCCCATTTGAGCTCGATGTAGCTTTCGATCTGGTCGCGCGGGAAAACGTCGCCCTTGGTGAGGAACGCGTGGTCGGCCTCGAGTTCGCCGATCGCCTCGCGCAAGCTCCCGCACACCGTCGGCACGTCCTTGAGTTCCTCGGGCGGCAGGTCGTAGAGGTTCTTGTCCATCGCCTCGCCGGGATGGATCTTGTTCTGGATGCCGTCGATGCCGGCCATCAGCATCGCCGCGAAACCGAGATAGGGGTTGGCGGCGGGATCGGGGAAGCGCACCTCGACCCGCTTGGCCTTGGGGCTGGAGGCGATCGGGATGCGGCATGAGGCCGAGCGGTTGCGCGCCGAGTAGGCGAGCAGCACCGGCGCCTCGAAGCCGGGGATCAGCTGCTTGTAGCTGTTGGTCGTCGGATTGGTGAAGGCGTTGATCGCCTTGGCATGCTTGATGATGCCGCCGATGTAATAGAGCGCCGTCTCCGACAGATCGGCGTAGAGATTGCCGGCGAAGGTCGGTCCGCCGCTCTTCCAGATCGATTGGTGGACATGCATGCCCGAGCCGTTATCGCCCTTGATCGGCTTGGGCATAAAGGTCGCGGTCTTGCCGTATTGATTGGCGACGTTGTGCACGACGTATTTGTAGATCTGCATGTTATCGGCGGACTTTACCAGGGTGTTGAACTCCGCCCCGAGCTCATGCTGCGAGGGCGCGACCTCATGGTGGTGCTTCTCGACATCGAGCCCCATGTCGAACATAACCGAAAGCATTTCGGCGCGCAGATCCGACGCGCCATCGACCGGCGGTACCGGGAAGTAGCCGCCCTTGATCGGCGGGCGGTGACCGGTATTGCCATCGGGGAATACCTTGTTGGTGACCCAGGGCCCTCCTCGCTGTCGATCGTGTAGGAGGCCGACTGCATCGTCGATTCGTAGCGCACGTCGTCGAACACGAAGAACTCGGCCTCGGGCCCGAAATAGGCGGTGTCGCCGATCCCGGTCGAGCCGAGGTACGCCTGCGCCTTCTTGGCGATCGAGCGCGGGTCGCGGCCATAGGGCTGGCCGGTCAACGGTTCGTGCACATCGCAGAAGATGATCAGGGAGGGTTGCGCGGCGAACGGGTCCATCACCGCGGTTGCGCAGTCGGGCTTCAGCAGCATGTCCGACTCGTTGATCGCCTTCCACCCGGCGATCGAGGAGCCGTCGAACATCAGTCCTTCGGTGAGAAAATCGGGCGTGACCGTGCGAATGTGATGCGCCAAATGCTGCCACTTGCCGCGCGGGTCGGTGAAGCGAAAGTCGACATACTTGACCTCGTGCTCCTTGATCAGAGCCATCACCTCGTCTGTATCAGCCATCGTCCCGTTCCTGCTGGTTTATAAGGGATTGAACCTGCGGTTTCTTGCGACAAAGCGGATAAACCAGTCGATCTTCCTATACGGCTTCTACCCCACGCTCGCCGGTGCGGATGCGGATCGCCTCCTCTACGGTCGACACAAAGATCTTGCCGTCGCCAACCTTGTCGGTGCGCGCCGCCTGCATCATCGCGTCGAGCACGCGCGGCAGCAGTGCATCGTCGAGGATGACCTCGATTTTGATCTTGGGTAGAAAGTCGATGACGTACTCGGCGCCGCGATGGAGTTCGGCATGGCCCTTCTGGCGGCCGAAACCGCGCACTTCGGCGACGGTCAGCCCAGTGACGCCAATCTCGTGCAGCGCACTCTTCACCTCGTCGAGCTTGAACGGCTTGATGATGGCCTCGATCTTTTTCATCGCCTGACCGTTGCGGCACGGCACCGCTCGGCGTGACGACGCACGAAGCATGCCAATGTTATTGCACGATTTCGCCATGGAGGTTGAGATCAAGTCCCTCGCGCTCGGCGTCGGAATCGACCCTGAGCCCGATCGTCAGATCGACGAGCTTGAGCAGTACCAGCGAGACGATCGCGTCGTAGACGATCGTGCAGCCGACCCCATATAGCTGGATGATCACCTGATGCGGATTGCCGTCGATCAGCCCGCTGTGACCGCCGCCGCCGACCCAGGCGACCGCGAGGACGCCGGTCAGGATCGCCCCGACCACGCCACCGACGCCGTGCACGCCGAACGCGTCGAGGCTGTCGTCGTAGCCGAAGGCGTGCTTGAGGCCGGTGGTGCCCCAATAGCAGATCGTCCCGGCGGCGAGGCCGATGATCAGCGCGCCGCGCGGATCGACGAACCCGGAAGCCGGGGTGATCGCCACCAGGCCGGCGACCGCACCCGAAATGATGCCGAGGACGCTCGGTTTGCCCTTCAGCGACCACTCGACAAACATCCAGCTGAGCGCCGCGGTCGCGGTCGCGATCTGGGTCACCGCCATCGCCATGCCGGCGCTGGCATTGGCGGCGGTCGCCGATCCCGCGTTGAAGCCGAACCAGCCGACCCATAGCAGCGAGGCGCCGATCACGCTGAGCACCAAATTATGCGGCGCCATCGGCTCGGTCGGGTAGCCGCGCCGCTTGCCCAGCATCAGCGCAGCCATCAACCCCGCAACCCCCGAATTGATGTGCACGACGGTGCCGCCGGCGAAATCGAGCACGCCGGCGTCGTTGAGGAATCCTCCCGGGCCCCATACCCAATGCGCGACCGGTGCGTAGACACAGATCGCCCACAAACCGATGAACCACAGCATTGCCGAGAATTTCATGCGATCGGCGAAGGCGCCGCAGATCAGCGCTGGGGTGATGATCGCGAAGGTCATCTGAAAACACATGTAGACCGATTCGGGGATCGTCTTCGCGAGCTCGTTTACCCCGTCCATCGTCATGCCGTTCAGCAGAAACCGGCTGAAGCCGCCGACAAACGGACCTCCCTCGGTAAAGGCCATGCTGTAAGTGCAGACCGTCCACAGCACGGTGACAAGACAGGTGATCGCGAAACTTTGCATGACCGTGGCGAGGACGTTCTTCTTGCGAACCATGCCGCCGTAGAACAGCGCTAGCCCGGGAAGCGTCATCATCAGCACGAGCGCGACCGAGGTCAGCATCCACGCGGTGTCGCCGCTGTCGAGCTTGGGCACGCGCTGTGCCGGTTGCGCCACAGCCCCGAGCGCGCCGCAGCACAGCAGCGGCGCTACCCAGACCAGCCGGTAGCAAAACCGAGACACGGTTCTCATTTGCGGCCCCCAGTTTCCAAACGCCAGCATCGTCACCGGGCCGGCGCGACAGTCAAAGATCACAAGTGTACCCGGCTGGAGCGCCCGAAAAAAATCGGGGGTGCCTCCCGTCACGCGGGCCGCACCCCCGAATCGGCTACTCTCCTGAGCCGTCCTACTCGGCGACGGCCGGCGACTCTTCTCCGTCACCGAAATTGTAAGCGGTCTCGCCGTGGACCGCGTCATCGCCGATCCGCAACGTCGCTTCGTCCATCCGCAAGGACACGAAGATCGAGATCACCTTGAGAATGACGAAGGTCATCACGGTGTTGAACACGATGATGAAAGCCGCCGCGTAGAACTGCATCAGGAGCTGGTTGCCGGTATCGCCGTAGAGCAGGCCAGTGATGCTGACGCCTGGCGCTTCCTTGTCGGTGCCGATGTACATCAGCATATCCGGACAGGCGAAAACACCAACCAGAAGACCGCCGAGAAGACCGGCGACGCCATGCGTCGACAGGACGCTGAGCGTATCGTCCACCTTCTTGAAGAGGGCGGTGGTCTGCACCTTGTTCATCATGATCCACGGGATGATGCCTGTGCACACACCAACCGCAATCGCGCCCCAGCCGTTGACATAGCCGGCGCCGGGCGTGATGCCGACGAGGCCGGCGATCATGCCGTTGATCGCGCCGACCACCGACGGCTTGCCGTAGGCGAACGAGTCCATGATCGTCCACACCAGGAGCGACACGCAGGTGCACAGATTGGTGTTGAGGATCGCCGCGGAGGCGTCGGCATTGGCGAAGTAGGGATCGCCGCCGTTGAACCCGTTCCAGCCGAGCCACAGGATGCCGGCACCAGCCAGCGCCATTAAGAGGCTATTTGGCGGGAAGTGGTCGCGATCCTGTTGGATACGCGGCCCGATTATCCACGCGGCGACAAAACCCGACGTGCCAGCCGCCAAATGAATGACATAGCCGCCCGAGAAGTCGGCCGCCCCCATCGCCGCAAGCCAGCCGCCGCCCCAAATGCTGAAGCACCCGACCGTGTAGTCGAGGGTCATCCACAGCGGCACGAAAATAATCCAGGCCTTGAAGCTCATCCGTCCGATCAACGAGCCGGCGAGGATGATCACGGTGATCGCGGCGAAAACGAACTGGAAGAACATCATCGTCGCCATCGGGAAGGCGAGGTCGGGCATGCCCGACGCAGCCGCCGGGATGACCGCTTGCCCTAACAGGAAATCGGCGGAAAGTGCTGGTTTAGGCGTACCGAGGAACGGGAACCATTGTTCGCCGAAGGCCATGTTGTAGGCCCACAGCACCCACACGATCATGACCGCCGCGAACGCGTACATCGCCATGAAGGCGGAGTTGAGCGCCCACTTCCTCTTGACAATACCCCCGTAGAGGATCACCAGCCCCGGGATGCTCTGCAGGCCGACGAACGTCGCGGCCGCCATTTGCCAGGCATTGGAGCCCGTATCTAACCATTTTGGTGATGCGACTAGCATTCTCCACCTCGTAGCGTTTAATCCCGACCCTGATGCCGAGGCCCCCCAAGTGAGCCGGTTTCGACAAGCGCGCCGTTCAACTGAAGCGCGAGGCAAGATTCGTGCCTATTGGGAAGGCAGTGTCAGGTTTGAGGTGGGATGATTGATAATGCTGTTTCGTCTTGTCCCCAGGAATGGGATGACCCGGCTCGCGGTGGGGCTGTTGCTGGGGTTCGCGATTGTCATGATCCGGCTCGCGGGGGGATGGGCGGCGGAGGGCGGAACGCTCCATCTGCGCTGCATCAATAATGCGAGCGGTGCCAGTTGGGCGATCGTCGTCGATCTCGATCACGGACTTGTCGACACGCTTCCCGCGGTGGTTAGCGACAAGTGGGTGAGCTGGAATGACCCAAAACAGGGAGTTTTCGATCTGGAGCGCGCCACGGGAAAGCTGCGTTTCCGCAACGCGTCCAGTACCGGCGGCTATTTCCTCTTTTATACGTGCCAGCCGGAATGAGGCCGTCCCACAAGGCTGCGGCCTCAGCTAAGGACGGCAACAGATGATTTATTTGAATGAAGATAAATATTATCTAATTCATATTATTTGCCTAATCATTAGGCGAATAACTGCCGCGTTTGTAAGCACGGGGAAAATCACGAATTTGGCGAATTTGCACGCAAGCCGGAGACAATAGTTGGACGTGCGGACAGAACCGGTCGAGATCGGGGTGCAGGCCAGCGTCGGGTTCGCCTCGAAGACCGGGGCGAGGCGGCACAACGAGGATTTTGCCGGTGCCCTCATAGGCTCCGAGCTGCCCGAACCGCGCCAGGAGGTCGTCGCCGCGATCGCCGATGGGATCGGCGGCGCGAAAGGGGGCCGCGCGGCAGCCGAGACCGCGGTACGCGGCTTTCTCGACGGGTTTTGTGATCTGCCAGAGACCATGGAGGTGCAGCGCGCCGGCGCCAGGATCGTCAGCGCGCTCAATGGCTGGATCAACGCGATGGGTCGCCAGGACCCCGAGCTCGCCGGTTTGGGCTGCACGTTCACCGCGCTGGTGCTGCGCGGGCGCGTCGCCCACCTGCTGCATGTCGGAGATACCCGCGCCTACCGGTTCAGCGGCGACCGCCTGACCTGCCTCACCACCGATCATTTGCGCGAGGATGCCACTGGTCGCTCGCACACGCTCAACCGAGCGTTGGGTGTCGAGACCGAGGTGCGCCTCGACTACGCCACGCAGCCGATGGCGCTGCACGACCGATTTTTGCTGTGCAGCGACGGCGTGCATGGGGTTTTGCCAGAACCGGCGCTAGCCGACATCCTGCGCGACCGCTCGGCGCCGGACGAAACCGCCAACGCGCTGGTCGCGGCCGCGCTGGCGGCCGGCAGCGAGGACAATTGCACCGCCCTGGTGCTCGATGTTGTCGCCTTGCCGGCGGTGGGATCCGCCGACATCAGCGGCGCCATTCTGGCGCTGCCCGTGATCCCGGTGCCGGCCAGCGGTGAGTCGATCGACGGATTTGTCCTCAGGGCGCTGGTTTCCGACGGACGATACAGCCGGATTTACGGCGCCGAGGACGAGATTGAGGGGGGAACTGTCGCCCTGAAATTCCCCAAGCCCCAGGTCGCCAGCGTCGAAGCCTACCGCGCGGCCTTCGTCCGCGAGGCTTGGGTCGGCGCTCGGGTACAGAACCCTTGGGTCGGGCGCGTCATCGAACTGCCGCCGGGACGCCAGACCTGCCTCTACACGGTCATGCCGCTCTATCAAGGCGAGCTGCTGGAGACGCGGCTCACGCGCGGTCCGATGCTGGGATTGGAGGAGGGGCGGAACATCGCGGTCAAGCTGGCGCGCGCGGTCGGGGCGCTGCACCGCGCCGGCCTCATCCATCGCGACATCAAACCGGACAATGTGATCCTTGAAGGCGGGGGATCGCTGAAGCTGATCGATCTCGGGGTGGTTCGGGTGCCGGGGCTCGAGGAGCTTCCGCCTGAAAACATCCCCGGCACTGCGGCTTACATGGCGCCCGAAATGTCCGAGGGCGAACCGGGCAACGAGGCCACCGATATTTATGGGCTGGGGATCACGATGTTCCGCGCATTCACGGGCGAATATCCCTACGCCAACGCCGATGCCACCAGCCCGCCGCGGCGCAGCCGGCCGCAGCGCTTTTCCGACCTGCGGCCAGACCTTCCCGCTTGGGTCGGGGCGGTGATCACCCGCGCGATCGCGCTCGATCCGGCGAGGCGATTTCACGACATGGCCGAGTTCGCGTTCGAGATGGAGGCCGGGCCGGCGCGCACGCCGACCGGGCCGGGTCGACCGCGCACACTCTATGAGCGCGCCCCGGTGCGGGTCTGGCAAGGCATCTCGGCCCTGTTGGCGGCCGCGCTCGCGGCATCGCTGCTGCTCCGCCATTGAGCCTGTAAGGCAAAAAGGGCCGGGCTTGTATCCCGGCCTTTTGCGTGAGTGAACGCCCGGTCAGACCGAGTAGTACATCATGAACTCGATGGGGTGGGGGGTGTGCTCGAAATTGTACACTTCCTCCCATTTGAGTTCGATGTAGCTTTCAATCTGGTCGCGGGTGAAGACGTCGCCCTTCAAGAGGAAGGCGTAGTCGGCTTCGAGCTCGCCGATCGCCTCGCGCAAGGAGCCGCAGACGGTGGGGACGTCCTTCAGCTCCTCGGGCGGCAGGTCGTAGAGGTTCTTGTCCATCGGCTCGCCCGGATGGATCTTGTTCTGGATGCCGTCGAGCCCGGCCATCAGCATCGCCGCGAAGCCGAGATAGGGGTTGGCGGCGGGGTCGGGGAAGCGGACCTCGACGCGCTTGGCCTTGGGGCTGGAGACGATCGGGATGCGGCACGAGGCCGAACGGTTGCGCGCCGAATAGGCCAGGAGGACCGGCGCCTCGAACCCCGGGATGAGGCGCTTGTACGAGTTGGTCGTGGGATTGGTGAAGGCGTTGATCGCCTTGGCGTGCTTGATGATGCCGCCGATGTAATAGAGCGCGGTCTCGCTAAGGTCGGCGTAGAGGTTGCCGGCGAACGACGGCCGCTCGTTCTTCCAGATCGACTGGTGCACGTGCATGCCCGAGCCGTTGTCGCCCTTGATCGGCTTGGGCATAAAGGTCGCGGTCTTGCCGTATTGGTGGGCCACGTTCTGCACGACGTATTTGTAGATCTGCATGTTGTCGGCGGTCTTGACGAGGGTGTCGAACTCGGCGCCGAGCTCGGCCTGCGAAGGCGCCACCTCGTGGTGGTGCTTCTCGACCTTCAACCCCATGTCGAACATCACCGAGAGCATCTCGGCGCGGATGTCGGATTGGCCGTCGACCGGCGGCACCGGGAAATAGCCGCCCTTCACCGGCGGGCGGTGGCCGGTATTGCCGTCGGGGAATTGCTTGGCGCTGACCCAGGGGCCTTCCTCGCTGTCGATCGTGTAGGAGGCCGACTGCATCGTCGACTCATAGCGCACGTCGTCGAAGATGAAGAACTCGGCCTCGGGCCCGAAATAGGCGGTGTCGCCGATGCCCGAGGAGATCAGATACTGCTCGGCCTTCTTGGCGGTCGAGCGCGGGTCGCGGGCATAGGGCTGGCCGGTCAACGGCTCGTGCACGTCGCAGAAGATGATGAGCTGCGGCTGCGCGGCGAACGGGTCCATGACGGCGGTCGCGCAATCGGGCGCGAGCAGCATGTCCGATTCGTTGATCGCCTTCCACCCGGCGATCGAGGAGCCGTCAAACATCACCCCGCCGGTCAGGAACTCAGGCGTGATCGTGCGCACGTGATGCGCCAGGTGCTGCCACTTGCCGCGCGGATCGGTGAAGCGAAAATCGACATACTTCACCTCATGCTCCTTGATCAGAGCCATCACCGTGTCTGTATCAGCCATCGTCCCGTTCCTGCTGGTTGGATAAAAGAAATAAGAGGTACCCTGCTCGCCTTCCCGCCGTCAGCTCCGGTACCCTCGGAGGAGACCAGTCGCTAGATCGCATCCGGCCCGCGTTCGCCGGTACGGATGCGGATTGCTTCCTCGACCGTCGACACAAAGATCTTGCCGTCGCCAATGCGGCCGGTATGGGCCGATTGCTGGATTGCCTCGATCGCGCGCTCGACCATCGAGTCTTCCATGACGACTTCGATCTTCACCTTGGGCAGGAAGTCGACGACGTACTCGGCGCCGCGGTAGAGCTCGGTGTGGCCCTTCTGGCGGCCGAAACCCTTAGCCTCGACGACGGTAATACCCTTGATGCCGACCTCGTGCAGCGCCTCCTTCACCTCGTCAAGCTTGAACGGCTTGATGATGGCCTCGATCTTTTTCATCGCCACCGACCTCCCATACCGCTAAGCGGTTGTCGTCGCAGACCTGAGCATAACCCATGCCAGCGCCCCGCACGACAATCCCGCCCGGCGCGCCGGACATTCCCCGCGGATCGAGGCAATCCCGTCCCAGAATGCCTGGTTTATAGGCAGATTCAAGTGCGGCGCGGTCAGGCGGCGCCGGAGTGCGGCAGATTGCCGAGGAAACGGCGGATACGCTCGATCGCCTCGCCGAGCGCCTCGAGGCTGTTGGCGTAGGAGACGCGGATATAATCCTCGCCGAACGCGCCAAAGCTGGTGCCGGCGATGGTCGCGACCCCGGCCTTGTCGAGCAGCTCGGTCTGCAGCGTCTTGGCGTCGTAGCCGGTGCCGGCGATATTGGGAAAGGCGTAGAACGCGCCGCCCGGGTTGGCGCAGCGGATGCCGGGGAGGGTATTGAGCGCGGCGATCACCATCTCGCGCCGCTCGGCAAAGGCCCGCACCATGCGCTCGACCGGCTCGCGCGGCCCCTTGAGCGCCGCGATCCCGGCGAACTGCGTCGCCGCGTTGCAGCACGAGTGGCAGTTGATCGCCAGCCTTTCGGCATGCGGGAAGAGCTGCTTCGGCCACACCCCGTAGCCGAGCCGCCAGCCGGTCATCGCATAGGTCTTGCTCCAGCCGTCGAGCAGGATCACCCGGTCGCGGATCTCCGGATAGCGCAGCAGGCTGTGGTGCTCGGCGCCGTCGTAGAGGATCTCGCCGTAGATCTCGTCGCTCATCACCGCGACCTGCGGATGGCGCAGGAGGCCGGCGACCAGTCTGTCGAGTTCGGATTTCGGCACGACGCCGCCGGTCGGATTGGCCGGGCTGTTGATGATGATGAGCCGGGTGCGCGGGGTGATTTTCGCCAGCACCTCCTCGGCGCTGAACGAGAAGCCGGCGCGCTCGTAGAGCGGGATCGGCACCGGGGTCGCGCCCGAAAAGCGGATGACGCTCTCGTAGATCGGGAAGCCGGGGTTCGGATACAGGATCTCCACCCCCGGTTCGCCGAACATCATGATCGCGAAGAACATCGTGACCTTGCCGCCCGGCACGACGAGCACGTCGTCGGGCGACACGTCGACCTGATGGCGCCGATAAAGGTCGGCGGCGACCGCCTCGCGCAACGGCGGGATGCCGTTCGCCGGGGTATAGCCGTGATGCCCGTCGGCGAGCGCCTTGCGCCCGGCCTCGACGATATGCTCGGGGGTCGGAAAATCGGGCTGACCGATGCCGAGATTGATGATCGACTTGCCCTGCGCGGCGAGCGCGTTGGCGCGCGCCAGCACCTCGAACGCGGTTTCGGTGCCGAGCGTCTTCATCCGGTCGGCGATCTGCAACATCAGGCGTCCCTCCCAATGGACCGCCCGATTCTAGAGCATTCTCTAGCCTCCGCACAGCCGCGTGGCGCTCGACTCGTCGACCCAGAACATTATGTGAACAAATTTCGTCTGACGGGCTTGACCAATCCGGATCGAATACCCAACTGCGGGCTATATCGGGAAAATTGGCGGCTCACGCGACTCCGCAGCCAACTCAGGCGGGCGCGGTAGCGATGAGGAAAAGGCGCGGGTAGGGCACCAGGATCTTGCCGTCGGCTTACGCCGGGTAGGCTTTCGCGAGCAGCGCGGCGTAACGGTCTAGGAAAACCGGCTGTGCTCATCCGACCGTAGGCGGGCGATAAGCGGCTGCAAGCTTGTGCTGCGCAGTCAGGCGATGGTCGCCTGCGGCCCGTCCATCACCTGGAGTAGTTGGTCTCCCATGCCGTTCAGCGAAAAACTACCCACGGAGCCTTGTCCTGTTTGCGGCACGGCTGCGAACTTCCCAAAAGAGACCCTTGGAGACTTGGGCATTGGACAGGTGGTTCATTGCTTTCGGTGTGGCGATTTCGTGATTGCTTACAACTCTGACCTTAATGCCGGGCCTCCGCTGGCAGAGAAGAAAACCCAGGCATTGGCAAGTCACCTCATCCGAAAACAGGGAACGCACGGTAAGTATGTCGTGTTAAATACAGAATTCTTTGAAGGGTTATCTAATACAAAACTACCGAGCCCAGCTGAAGCTGCCGATAATTTACTTTTGATTTTTGGGGATTGGGCAGGCGCAAGCCCAGGCACAGCGTTTCACTTTGGTGATGGTCAAAATCCCCCGCTAATGGCGATTGTTGGGGTTGTCGAATGGTTCGATCTACAGTGGCTCGGGCAAACACTAGCGACCCAAAATCTGATTGGTCATCGGCTGACTGCGAGGGGGAACACATACATCACATACCTAGGTTGGCAACGGATAGAAGACTTGAAAAAGGCGAGGGTGGCCTCAGAATTTGCCTTCTTTGCCCGCCGTTTTGAAAATCCCGAGTTGGACGATTTATTCGAGAAATGTCTCCGCCCAGCCGTTGAGCAAACGGGGTACGAGCTGCGAACGGTGACGCAGCGAGCGGGGCTGATTGATGCAGTGGTCGAAGACGAAATCCGACGCTGCAAATTCCTGATAGCGGATTTGTCCGACGCCAACGCCGGCGCCTATTGGGAGGCCGGATTTGCTGAGGGGCTAGGCAAGCCGGTGATCTACGTTTGCCGGGCCGAGGTAGCCGATGTGGAGCTTAAAACGCATTTCGACACAGACCACCGCCAGACCGTGCGGTGGGGCGAACCTCATTCGCTCGACGAAACCTCGCAAAAGCTCAAGGCGGTCATCCGCAATACGCTACTTGGTGACGCTAAGCAGGACGATTAGGCAGTTCTGGTCGATGCCCTACGAAACGCCGGATCAGGGCGCCCGCTGTTCCGCCGGTTTCGCGCGGCGCGGTGAGGCCGATTCCGGAAAGGAGATCGATCGCCGGCAAGGTCCGCGCGTCGGCGTAGCGCAGGTAATGTTCGGCATCCCACTCGTGCGCCATCGCTCTAACCGCTATTGTCACTAATCCGCAGCCTCACCATGGCATTGGCCGTGGCGGCGTGTCACTTCCCCGGAGACTTGACGATGATCGACCTTTACGCGATGGGCAGCCCGAACGTCGTCAAGATCTACATCGCCCTCGAGGAGATGGGGCTTCCCTACACGGTGCACCCGGTCGACGTCTTTGCCGAGGGGCAGTTCAGCCCCGAGTTCCTCAAGCTCAACCCCAACGCCAAGGTGCCGGTCATCGTCGATAGCGAGGGGCCGGGCGGCACGTACACGGTCTTCGAGTCGGGCGCGATCCTGCAATACCTCGCCGACAAGACCGGCAAGTTTCTCGCCAAGAACGGCGCGGCGCGCTACGACGCGCTGCAATGGATGATGGTGCAGATGACCACGATCGGCCCGATGTGGGGCCAATACGTGCATTTCTGGCGGTTCGCGCCGAAAGGCAATGACTATTCGCTCGACCGCTACCGCACCCAGGTGCGCAAGACGCTCGATGTGCTCGAGGGCCGGCTCGCGGCGTCGCCCTATCTCGGCGGCAGCGCCTATTCGATCGCCGACATCGCGACCTTCCCGTGGCTGCGCGCGACGGGGATGTTCCTCGGCAAGGAAGTCGAGGCGCAATACCCGAAGATCATGGCCTGGGTTGCCGGCATCGCGGCGCGCCCGGCGGTGGTCAAGGCCTTGGCGGCGGTCGACGCCGTGCGCACCAAGACGACGGCGTTCGACAAGGCCGGCGACGCCGAGAAGGACCGGCTGTTCGGACGCGGAAGGTACACGGCGGCGGCCTAGCCGCCGAGCGCGTTCATTGGTTCAGCGGTTGAGCGAGACGCGCCAAAACCCAAAGGCTCGCGTCAGGCCGAGTTCCATCATAATCTGACTTAGTCTGAGTTGCACATTTCCTAGCGGGACCGGCCAGCCATGAGCGAGGAGCGGTTCGAGCGAAAATTAGCGGCGATATTGGCGGCCGATATCGTCGGTTACTCGCGGCTCATGGGCGCCGACGAGGAAGGCACGCACGGGTCAATGAAGGCGATCCTTCGCGAGGTGGGCGACCCCAGGATCGCCGAGCATCGCGGCCGCCTCGTCAAGACCACCGGCGACGGGTTTCTCGCCGAGTTCGTCAGCGTCGTCGACGCGGTGCGTTGTGCGGTCGATTTTCAGCGCGCGATGACCGACAGGAACGCGGGCACCGTGGCAAACAAACGCATCGATTTCCGCATCGGTATCAATGTCGGCGATGTCATCATCGACGGCGACGACATCTATGGCGACGGCGTCAACATCGCGGCGCGGCTCGAGGCCTTGGCCGAGCCTGGCGGGGTATACGTCTCGGCCCGCGTCCACGACTACGTGACCGGGATGAGCGAGATCCGCCTCGAGGACCTCGGCGAGCACTCGCTGAAGAACATCGAGCGACCGGTGCGCGTCTATCGGGTGCGCGGCGCTGCGGAGCGGGTGGCGCGACCGCCGCCGGGCCGCGAAAAATTCAGGTGGGCATTCGGCGCGGCGCAGGCAGTCATCCGCACGGTGGCGCGCAAGGGCGGCCGCCGTTCCATCCCTGGCATGCCGGAGCCTGGTGAGAGCACTCTTCCGGAATCGGACACACTTCCGGCGGTTGCCGAACCGGCGCCGTCGTCCGCCAGGCCGTCCATTCTGGTCCTGCCGTTCCGCAATGCGAGCGGCGACCCCACTCAGGATTATTTTACCGAAGCCGTGACTGCCGATCTCACGGTCGATTTGTCGCGAATGCGGGACATTATCGTCATCTCCGCGGCGTCCGCCCTCACCTACAAGGAAAGGCATCTCGATACGCGGCAGCTCTGCCGGGAACTCCGCGTTCGCTACCTCGTCCTCGGCAGCATCGCGCGCATTGTTGAACTCGTAAGAACGAACATCCAATTGGTCGTCGCCGCCACGGGCGAGCAGCTCTGGGGAGATCGCTTCGAATACGAGTTTGCCGATTTGGGGCGGCTCGAGAACGCGATTACCGGCAGGATCGCCTCGTCACTGAATGTTCAGCTGATGCGGGCGGAAGGTCGCCGCGCCGAAAAATCCGTTAACCCGGACGCGCTCGAGTTGCGGCTGCGCGCCACCAGCCTGTTTTTCGGCTCGATCGCGCCGGAGAACACATTGGCAGTCCGGCAGCTTTTGCAACGATCGGTGAGCCTCGATCCGAGCTCCGCCGAGGCCTGGGCGCGGTTGGCCGAGGTTACCGTCTCGGACCATTTGAACCGCTGGAACGATACCGGCAAGGAGCAAGTCCACGATGCCGAAGAGGCCGTTCGCAAAGCGCTGCTGATCGACCCGAGCAACGCCTTGGCGCACCTCGCGAACGGTCTCATCCACCGCTCCCGCGGCGAGCATCATTCGGCGCTGGAGGCGTTCAGCAGGGCCGTCGAGCTCGACCGGAATTTCGCGCTCGCTTACGCGAACAAGGGTAGCGAGCTCTCGCTGGTGGGGCGTCCGGCAGAGGCGCCGCCGCTCGTCGAGCAGGCCCTGAGGCTCAGTCCGCACGATCCGTCTATCGGTATTTTTCACTGGGTTGCCGGCCGCGCGAGTTTTTTTGCCGGACAATATGACGATGCGGTTTCCTGGCTGCACAAATCGATCCAGGCGAGACCGAACCTCTGGTACAATCGATTGTACCTTGTGAGCGCCTACGCACTGCTGGGAAAGATGGACGAGGCGGCGAGAGCCTTGGCTGAGTTCAATCGGCGATTCCCTTCGCCGGTCTACACGCTGGCCGTCGTCAAGTTGCATGAAACCACAAACCCAAATAGCGATCCTCTCGTAGTCGCCGGTCGTGATAAGTTCCACAAGGGGCTGCTTGAGGCCGGAATGGCGGAGGGTTGAGCAGTGGAATGGCCGTTATCGCTTGCCGCATCCGATCGCCCCGTTCGCTGTCGACGCCACGACACGTTTGCAGGTGCTTAAGGACTCGCGTAAAAGATGAAACGCGAATACGAGGAGTTGGGGCATGATCAGCCGGGGCGACCCGATCGCTCGCGCCAGAGCGATCTACGACAGGCGGCTCACCGCGCAGGGAACCCAGCAAATGCGCGGGGAGCTCGGGGGATTATCCGATGCCGAGTCGTCGGCATTGCTCGCCACGTCGGTACTGTGCGACTACCTGAACCGCTGGAATGATGCCGGCGCGGATGAGGTAGCCAAAGCCGAGACGGCCGTGCAGCATGCCTTGACGGCCAAGCCCGATCATTTCCTCGGGCATTACGCCAAGGGGTTTCTCCATCGCACTCGGGGCGAGCACGTAGACGCCCTTGCCGCCTTCACCGAGACGGTCAAGCATAACCCGACGTTTGCCCGCGCTCATGCGCAAAGAGGCGCCGAGCTGATCTATCTTGGGCGCGCCGCGGAGGGCATCGCCGAGGTCGAGAAGGCGATTTCGCTCAGTCCGAAAAGCGCATCGCTCGGCATGTTTCATTGGATCATCGGGCGGGGTCGATTTTTCATGGGCCAATACGCGGAGGCCATACCCGCGCTCCAGCGGTCGGTCAGGCTTTGGCCGCATCTCTGGTACAACCGCTTGTACCTTGTCAGCGCCTACGCCCTGCTGGGCAAAAAGGCCGCGGCGAGCCGGGCCCTGCAGGCGTTCGCCAAACAATTCCCCGGCTATACGCTGGCGCGCGTCGCCGTGGAGGAGCGCTCAAATCCGAACAATCACCCGTTTGTTGTCACCGGACGGGAGCGGTTCCACGAGGGATTGCGGCAAGCCGGCATGCCTCCGGGCTAGCGGCTAGGTTGCCGTCGCGCCGCTCCGGCTTGTCCAGCGGCTCACGTGCCGGGCGTGGTCTTCCTAACCGGCCCTTAAATACTGCACCGCCTCGTCGCGCTGGAACAGATAGAGCAGCGTGCGCAGCGCCTGGCCGCGCTCCGTCGCGAGGGTCGGGTCGCGGCTCAGCACCAGCCGGGCGTCGTCGTGCGCGACGGCGATCAGGTGTTCGTGCGCGGAGAGGTCGGCGAGGCGCAGCGAGGGCAGGCCGCTCTGCCTTGTGCCGAGCACCTCGCCGCCGCCACGCAGCCTCAAATCCTCCTCGGCGATGCGGAACCCATCCTCGGTCTCGCGCAGGATCGAGATGCGCTCGCGGGCGACCGCGCCGAGCGGCGCCTGGTAGAGCAGGAGGCAGGTCGAGGCCTCGCTGCCGCGGCCGATCCGCCCGCGCAGCTGGTGCAGCTGGGCGAGGCCGAAGCGCTCGGCGTGCTCGATGACCATGATCGTCGCTTCGGCCACGTCGATCCCGACCTCGATCACCGTGGTCGCGACAAGCAGGTCGCTGCCGTCGCCGGCGAAATCGGCCATCGCGCGGTCCTTGTTGGCGCTTTTCATGCGGCCGTGCACCAGGCCGACCCGCCCGTGGAACGCCGGCATCGCGGCGAGCATCTTGTGGCGCTCCTCGGCGGCGGCGAGGTCGGTATCCTCGCTTTCCTCGACCAGCGGGCAGATCCAATAGGCCTTGGCGCCGCGCCGAATAGCCCGCGCCACCGCCTCGACCATCTCGCCGAGCCGGTCGATCGGCATCGCGCGGGTGTCGATCTTCTGGCGTCCGGGCGGCTTCTCGATCAGGCGCGAGGTGTCGAGATCGCCATAGACCGTCATCATCAAGGTGCGCGGGATCGGCGTCGCGCTCATCAGCAGCGTGTCGGTCGCCTTGCCCTTTTCGCTGAGCGCCAGGCGCTGCTCCACCCCGAAGCGATGCTGCTCGTCGATCACCGACAACGCCAGATCGCGAAAGATGACATCGGTGGTCAGCAGCGCGTGGGTCCCGACAACGATCGGGATCAGGCCGCTGCCGAGCCCGGCGAGCAGCGCCTCGCGCGGCTTGCCGCGTTCGCGGCCGGTCAAGAGGGCGACATCGATCCCGGCCGGCGCGGCGAGGCGCGATAACGTTGCGTGATGCTGGCGGGCGAGCACCTCGGTCGGCGCCATCAGCGCCGCCTGCGCACCGCTCTCGACCGCGATCAGCATCGCCAAGAGGGCGACGACGGTCTTGCCGCTGCCGACATCGCCCTGCAAGAGGCGCATCATCTGCTGCGGCGCCTTCATGTCGCCGGCAATCTCGGCGAGCGCCAGGCGCTGGCTTTGGGTTAGCGCGAAGCCGAACCCGGCTTCGATCTTTGTCGCGAGCGCGCCGGTGCCCTCGAGCACGCGCCCGCGACGCCGCTGGCGTCGCGCCCGCACCAGGGCCACCGCAAGCTGGCTGGCGAAGATTTCGTCATAGGCGAGGCGCTCGCGCGCCGGGGTCGCCGGTGACAGATCGGCGGCGCTTTCCGGGGTATGAACCGCGACCACCGCTGCGTCCCAGCTCGGCCAATGGCGCTGTTTCTGCAACGCGGGATCGAGCCATTCGGGCAATTCCGGCACGCGCTCGACGGCGGCGGCGATCGCGCGCTGCAGCACGCGCGGCGGCAATCCGGCGGTCAGCGGATAGGTCGGTTCGATCGGCTTGATGCGCCCGGCCTGGTCGGGCGCGACGACGTGGTCGGGGTGGGCGATCTGCGGGATGCCGACATAGAACTCGACCTTGCCGCTGACGATCCGCTCGGCCCCGACCGGCAGCAGACGTTGCAGATAATCGCTTTTGACGTTGAAATAGATGAGCGTGATGAAACCGGTGCCGTCGTAGCAGATCACCCGATAGGGCCGGCGGCCCATCCCCGGCTCGTGCCGCTCGACCTTGAGTTTCAGGGTGACGATGCTGCCGTCCTCGAGTGCGGTGACCGAGGGGGAGTCGCGGCGGTCGATCACGCCGGTCGGCAGGTGCCACAACAGGTCGACGATCAGCGGTCCGGCGGCGCGTTCGATCAGCCGGCCGAGCTGCGGCCCGACGCCGGGCAGCGTCGTGACCGGTGCGAACAGCTTGTTCAGAAAGGCAGGGCGCAAGTTTTCGGTTTTCCGCTATTCGCCGTCATCGGCTGACGCGGCGCGCGCAACCGTCTATATCGTTGCGCGAGCAGCGCCAACTCGAAGCATGACACACTTGCCCGACCCCCGCCGCAAGCGGCTGTTGTTCCGTTCCTGGCATCGCGGCACGCGCGAGGCCGATCTGATCCTCGGCTCGTTTGCCGAAGAGCATCTCGCCGGGTTCGGCGCGGCGCAACTCGATCGCTATGAGGCGCTGCTCGATTGGCCCGACCCCGATCTCCTCGACTGGATCAGCGGCCGCGCCGCCCCGCCACCCGAATGCGACCATGACGTGACCCGATTGCTGCTCGCCTTCCGCTACACACCGCGCCAAACGTGATGCCGCTCGACGACCTCGCCAGCATGATCGGCACGGCCTCGCGCCGGGTGACCCTGTTCGGCGCACCCGAAGGCCACGACGCGGCGGTGATCGGCGGCTTGCTCGGTGCCGGGAAGGCGGAGACCTGGCTGCATGTCTGCCGCGACGACGGGCGCATGGCGCGGTTCGCCGCGGCGCTCGGGTTCTTCCATCCGGGACTGACGGTATTGACGTTCCCGGCCTGGGACTGCCTGCCGTATGACCGGGTGTCGCCGAACGGCGAGATCGCCAGCCGGCGCATCGACACGCTGACCCGGCTCGCCGGCGGTGCCGAGGAGACGCCGCTGATCGTGCTGACCACGGTCAACGCCTTGGTGCAGCGCGTGCCGCCGCGGCGATTGTTCGACGGCCGCGTGCTGACCTTGGGCGCGGGCGGGCGCATCCCGCTCGACCGGCTGCAGAGTTTTTTCCTGAATAACGGCTACTTCCGCACCGACACGGTGCGCGAGCCGGGCGAATTCGCGGTGCGCGGCGGCATCGTCGACCTCTACCCGGCCGGCGCGGCGCAGCCGGTGCGGCTCGACTTTTTCGGCGACACGGTCGAGAGCCTGCGCAGTTTCGATTCGCTGACCCAGCGCTCCACCGGCAACCTCGACAAGCTCGAATTGAAGCCGGTCAGCGAGGTACTGCTCGACGAGCCGGCGATCCACCGCTTCCGCGCGCGCTACCGCGAGCTGTTCGGCAATGTCGGCAGCGACGATGCGCTCTACGAATCGGTCAGCGCCGGGCGGCGCTTTGCCGGCATGGAGCATTGGCTGCCGCTTTATTACGAGCGGCTGGAAACGCTGTTCGACTATCTGCCCGGCGCGGCGGTGTCGTTCGACTGGCAGACCGAGGAGGCGCGTGCCCACCGGCTCGAATCCATCGCCGATTTCTATGCGGCGCGGCAGAGCATCGCGGCTTCCGGCGTCAGCACCGCGGCGCCGCTCTACCGCCCGGTCAAGCCCGACCAGATGTTCATCGCCGAGGACGAATGGCAGGCGGAGCTGCAGGCGCGAACGACCGTTCAGCTTTCGCCGTTCGCCGCGCCTGAGAGCGACGGTGCGGCGTTTGATGCTGGCGCGCGGCCGGCGAAGAATTTCGCGGCCGAGCGCGCCGACCCCAAGGTCCAGCTGTTCGAGGCGGTGCGCGACTATCTCGAGGCCGAGCGCAAATCGGGCAAGCGCACCGCGATCGCCGCCTATAGCGCCGGCTCGGCCGACCGGTTGGCGACGGTGCTGCGCGAGCGCGGCCTCAGCGATCTGCGGCCGGTCGCCGACGGCGAGGCGCTCGCGAAACTGCCGCGGTCCGCTGTCGGCCTCGCGATCCTGCCGCTCGAACAGGGTTTCACGACGGATCGTCTCGTCGTGCTCGGCGAGCAGGACATGCTCGGCGACCGGCTGGCGCGCGTTCCACGGCGGCGCCGCAGTCTCGACGAGTTCATCGCCGAGGCGACGAGCTTGGCCGCCGGCGACCTCGTCGTTCATGAGGAGCACGGCATCGGCCGTTACGAAGGCCTCGAAACGATCGATGTCGCCGGCGCACCGCACGATTGCCTCAAGGTGCTCTATGCCGGCGACGACCGGCTCTTCGTCCCGGTCGAGAACATCGAGGTCTTGTCGCGCTACGGCTCCGAGGAGGCCGGCGCGCAGCTCGACCGGCTGGGCGGAGCGGCGTGGCAGGGCAGGAAGGCGCGGGTCAAGCAGCGCATCCGCGAAATCGCCGGCGAGCTGATCCGCGTCGCCGCCGAGCGCCAGGTGAGGCCCGGCGAGGTGGTGACCCCACCCGAAGGCATCTACGAGGAATTCGCCGCGCGCTTCCCGTATCCCGAGACCGAGGACCAGCTGCGCGCGATCGAGGACACGCTTGGCGATCTGGCGTCGGGGAAGCCGATGGACCGGCTGATCTGCGGCGATGTCGGCTTCGGCAAGACCGAGATCGCGTTGCGCGCCGCGTTTATCGCCGCGTTCTCCGGCGCGCAGGTCGCGGTCGTCGTGCCGACGACGCTGCTCGCCCGCCAGCACCTGCGCAGCTTCACCGAGCGCTTCGCCGGGCTGCCGGTGCGCATCGCTCAACTGTCGCGCCTCGTCGCGCCGAAGGACGCGAAGCAGATCAAGGACGAGATCGCCGCCGGCAGGATCGACATCGTCATCGGCACCCACGCGCTGCTCGCCAAGGATGTGCATTTCGCGCATCTCGGCCTCGTCATCGTCGACGAGGAGCAGCATTTCGGCGTCGCGCAAAAGGAGCGGCTGAAGCAGTTGAAAGCCGACGTCCACGTGCTGACGCTGACCGCGACGCCGATCCCGCGCACCCTGCAATTGGCGCTTTCCGGCGTGCGCGAGATGAGCATCATCGCCACCCCGCCGATCGACCGGCTCGCGGTGCGGACCTTCGTGACGCCGTTCGATCCGGTGGTCGTGCGCGAGGCGATCCTCCGGGAACGCGACCGCGGCGGGCAGGTGTTCTATGTCGCGCCGCGCATCGCCGACCTCGAGGAGGTCCGCACCGAATTGCGCAAGATCGTCCCCGAGATCCGCGTCTGCATGGCGCATGGCCGCATGGCCGCGGCCGAGCTCGAAACCGTGATGACCGCGTTCGACGAGCGCGCCTACGATCTGTTGCTGTCGACCAACATCATCGAGTCGGGGCTCGATATTCCCTCGGCCAACACCTTGATCGTGCACCGCGCCGACATGTTTGGCCTGGCGCAGCTCTACCAGCTGCGCGGGCGCATCGGCCGCAGCAAGCTGCGCGCCTATGCCTATCTGACGCTGCCCGAGAAGAAAAAGCTCGCGCCGACCGCGCTGCGGCGGCTCGAGGTGATGCAGACCCTGGACACGCTCGGCGCCGGGTTCCAGCTCGCCAGCCACGATCTCGACATCCGCGGCGCCGGCAACCTGTTGGGCGACGAGCAATCGGGCCATATCCGCGAGGTCGGCATCGAGCTTTACCAGCATATGCTCGAAGAGGCCGTCGCGGCGGCGCGCACCGATGGCGGCGACGCGCCGATGCGCGAGGAGGAATGGAGCCCGCAAATCACGATCGGCACGCCGGTCTTGATCCCCGAGACCTATGTCGCCGATCTGTCGGTGCGGCTCGGGCTCTACCGCCGCATCGCCGCGCTCGCCGACCGGCGCGAGAGCGAGGCCTTCGCCGCCGAGCTGATCGACCGCTTCGGTCCGCTGCCGGCCGAGGTCGAGAACCTCTTGCAGATCATCGCGATCAAGCGGCTGTGCCGCGAGGCCGGGGTCGAGCGGGTCGAGGCCGGGCCCAAGGGCGCGGTGATCGCGCTGCGCGGCAACCGCTTCGCCAACCCGGCCGGGCTTGTCGAGCTGATCCAGAAACACGCCGGCACGCTGCGCCTGCGCCCCGATCAGAAGCTCGTCTATCTGCGCAATTGGGACGACGAGGCGGCGCGGCTCAAGGGCGTCGCCGGACTGCTGCAGACCCTGGTCAAGATCGCCCGCGCCGCGACGCCCGACTCGGCCCCGATGCCGCCGCCGACACCGGAACTCAGAAAGCCGCAACTAGTACGTCGCGCATAGGATTGTTGGCGCTGGACCGGCTAGTTGGCCAAAATTAAGCCGCAACGCCTTCCAGAAGATCAAACCCCGGGCGCGCGCTTGGCGCGCCCATAAAGGCGATCGGCGCCATTTGGCGGAAGTCAGGGAGCTGACGTTGGTGGAGAAGTACGTTGGAAGTGCGCCGGGCATGAAGGAAAGCACAAGTTGCCCGGGTCCGCTTCTTGATCACGAGATAAATTGGCGAACTCATATTGATGGCATGAGGGCCATCTCAGTTCTCGCGGTTCTGCTTTACCACGTCGGCTTCAAGAAGGTCGGTGGCGGGTTTGTCGGGGTTGATGTCTTCTTCGTAATCTCAGGCTTTCTGATATCGAAGGTGATTTACGATGATATCGCCTCGAACGGGCATTTCAGCGTTTTGCAATTCTATCAGAGACGGATATGCCGAATTATACCTGCATTCGTTGTTGTCACAGTCGCTACGTTGGTTGCTGGGTGGTTTCTGTTCTCATTCTTCGTGTTTGCGCAGCTTGGAAACTCCGTTATTTACTCTAGCGTGTTCGCGGCCAACATATTCTTCTATCTATCATCAAACTATTTTGGGCTGACGAGCAACACCCAGCCTTTGCTGCACTACTGGTCGCTCGGAGTGGAAGAGCAATTCTACATAGTATTTCCCCTGATCGTCCTTGCGGTGCAGAGGATCGCACCTCGCTCACTGGGCGGAATTATCCTGGCGTTCGCCGTCGCGTCTCTCGGTTTGGCGGAATATTATGTTCGAACCGAGCCTACAGCCGCCTTCTATCTCGCGCCGCAAAGAGCATGGGAGCTGATGGCTGGCAGCATTCTTGCGCTCCCGGCCTTTCCGTACCCGACAAATCGCATCCTTCGGGAGGTGATGGCAGCGCTCGGAGTGGGGCTCATCCTGTTTGCCGTGCGCGCCTATAGCACCAAGACGCATTTCCCCGGTTTCGCGGCGTTGGTTCCCGTGATGGGAGCGTCCCTCATCCTGTGGGGATGCGACAGGGGGCGAACGGTCACCGGTGCCCTTCTCAGCATAAAGCCGCTGAGGCTTGTCGGCCTATGGTCCTACTCAATCTACATGATCCACTGGCCGTTGATCGTCTACGCGCGACAACTCTCGCCGACCGGCGGCATGGCTCAATCCTGGCTGATCATGGCGGCTGCCATCGTGCTTGGATTCATCTCTTATCGCTTTGTCGAAACGCCATTTCGAAAAACACGCTGGGTTTATGCCCGCACGCAAACATTCAGCACGGCGCTTGCCTGCTTGGTGGTGCTGGTTGGAGCTGGGGCCTGCGTTTACGAAAGCGGGGGCTTCGCGGCGCGGTGGCAGAAAAGCGTAAACGAAATGCTGGCTTACCGCAGTTACGACATCATGGCTCTCTACCGACAAGGCACATGCTTTATAGGCAACCAGCCGTGGAGCGGAGACAGCACTTCCACGTGCCTCCACCCCTCCCATCCATCAGTGCTGTTGTGGGGGGACAGCCATTCGGCCGCTCTATACAAAGCCCTGGACGACCTCTTTCGGCCGCACGGAATCTCCCTTTCTCAAGCCAGTGCATCGTCGTGTAGCCCAGTCCTCGGCTCGACCAACCCCAACAACCCCTACTGCCCGGCTTTTGTTGATACAATCCTGGATTGGATTTCGCGGACAAGGCCGGACGTCGTTATCCTGGCCGCTCTCTGGAGCGTTGACGACGATGTGGTAAAAAAGCTCGACGCCACTGTCGATCGGCTGACCCAAGCGGGAAGTCTCGTCATACTTGTCGGAAACACACCTTTCTACCAAGAGGCGGTTCCGGAGATTTTGGCCAAACGGTTGCTTCTCGGCGACCCCAATACGCTTGACGAGAATGGCGATATGGGATCGGACCTACGCATGGACTATTACCTCGGGAAAAGGTATGCGGCCAACGACAACGTGATCTACATTTCTTCAAAGCAGACGCTTTGTATGAATACGAAATGCCCGCTTACCGCAGGACTAGGCATACCTATTGACTGGGACGGGGACCACTTTACCCGCGAAGGAGCTGAACTCGCTGTCCAGCGGATGTTCACCGCCGAAATCCGGAAGGCCATCTTCGATCGCTTGGCCTTGCAAGACCGCCTCGGACAGTAGAGGTATCGCCGCGCATCGCCGGTTCGCTCATTGATGCTGCCATGGATGACGCAGCGACGACCGCTAAAACCGGCGCCGAGGTTCGCTCGGTGGAGCAAACCGCGCAAATCCTGCGGGGCCTGCCGCTCTTCGCGCCGCTCGACCTCGCCTCGCTCGCGGCGATCGCGGCGCATTGCGTCGTCGCCCGATTCCGCGCCGGCGACACGATCATGTCCCAGGGGCAGATGAGCACCTTCGCCGATGTGATCCTCGACGGCGAGGTCGACATTTTTGTCGATACGCCGGCGGGGCAGGTTCGCGTCGCGACCGTCGGCCGGCATCAAATCATCGGCGAGCTGGGCGCCATCGCGGCGATGCCGCGCAGCGCCACCGTCATCGCCCGCGCCGATCTCTCGGTGCTGCGGATCGAGCGCGGCAGCCTGATGAGCCTCACCGCCGAGCATCCGGCGATCGCGGTGGCGATCGTCGGCGAGCTCGGCCGGCGGCTCTACGGCATGAACCGCTCGCTCGCCTATCTGACCTATGCCGCCAACGCGCTGGGCCGCGACGAATACGACCCGGCGATCCTCGGCGAACTGACCGGGCAGCCGGGCGAACTGGCCGAATTTGCCCGCGCCTTCGCCAGCATGGCGGCCGAGATCGAGGCCAAAAAGCGGCGCCGCGACGAGATGCACGCGGCGGCCGAGATCCAGCAATCGATCCTGCCGCGCCCGCTGGCGCGCGACGGGCTCTTTGCCGCGGTCGATCTGCACGCCGAAATGCACCCGGCGCGCGCGATCGGCGGCGATTTCTACGATTTCTTCCCGATCGACGGCGATCGGCTGGCGGTGACGGTCGCCGATGTCTCGGGCAAGGGCATCCCGGCGGCCTTGTTCATGGCGGTGTCGCGCACCGTGCTGCGCACCGGCGAGCGCGGCGACGACATGGCGCGGGACATGGAAGGCGCCAACCGCCTGCTCTCGGCCGACAATGCCGCTTCGATGTTCGTCACCGCGTTTCACGGCGTTTTCGATCTCAAGACCGGCGTGCTGCACTATTGCAATGCCGGGCACAACGCGCCCTATCTGCTGCGCGCGACGGGCGGAAGCGAGAAACTGCCGGCCACCGGGATCCCCTTCGGCGTTGACGGCGACAGGCCATATCGCGTCGCCGAGACGATGCTGCGGCCGGGCGACGTGCTGTTCGTCTACAGCGACGGGATCAGCGAGGCGTTCAATCCGCAGGGCGAGGAATTCGGCACCGCGCGTCTCGAAGCGGCGCTGGAGGAGGTGCGCGGGCGAAGCGCCGCGGCGCTGATCGGACACGTCCTCGCCGCGGCCGCTGGGTTTGCCGCCGGCGCCGAGCAATCCGACGACATCACCGCGCTAGCGCTGGTGTACCGGCCGTAGATCTACCCGCAGATCTACCCGCGCGACTTCTCCAGCCGCAGGCGGTTCTCGCCGCCGACGCGGCGGTATTCGACGCGATCGACCATGCGGTGGATCAAGAGGATGCCGAGCCCGCCGGGCTCGCGCCGCTCGACGGACAGCGGCACAATGGGCTCGGGCGTGCTCGACGGGTCGAACGGAATTCCGTTGTCGATGACCGTCGCGACCAGGCTCTCGGCGCCGATGTCGAGGCGGACCTCGATGCGGTGCGGCGGCTTGCGGCCGGCAAAACCATGGTGGATCACGTTCGCCACCGCTTCATCGAGCGCGAGGGCCAACCGGAACGAGATAGCGCTGCCCAAGCCGGCATCGCCGCAGCATCGCTCGACCCATTCGATGAGGCGCGGGATTTCGCCGAGGTCGGGCTTGAGCGAAAGACGGTGCGCGGCCATGCCGCCTCGTACCGCGTCGCCCCGCCGCCGCCAAGCGCGATTACGCATGCCGGTCCGCGCGCTATTGCCTGCCCGATATCCGCCATGCACACTCGCCGGCAGCATTTTGGGTGGGGTTGAAGGGAAGCGCCGATGGAAATCGCCCGCGAGTGGGACGGCGATGTGGTCATCGCGCGGCTGGGGGGCCGGCTCGACAGCAGCGCCGCGCCGGACGCGGAGGAGGGGTTGCTGGTGGCACTGGGCGGCGTGCCGCCGCGCGTGGCGATCGATATGACGGGTCTTTCCTATATCAGCAGCGCCGGGTTGCGGGTGTTGCTGGTGATCGCGAAGAAGGTTCAGCAGCAGCAGGGCAAGGTGGCGCTGTTCGGGCTCGCGCCCAATGTCCGCGAGGTGTTCACGGTCAGCGGTTTCGACACGATCTTTTTGATCGCCGCCGATCGCGCGGCCGCGCTCGCCGCGGTTCGCTGAAGCGCGCGGTGATGCTGGGCTTTGTCGAAGAAATCCTGCTCCTGCTGCACAACGAGGCCAGTGGCGACCTCGTTGATCTGCCGCACGCGGTGTTTACCCTTGTCGTCGGCGGCGCCGCGTTGATGGATCTGGCGATCCACAACCGCATCGACACCGATCTCGATCACCTGACGGTCGTCGACCGCACACCGCTCGGCGACGACATCCTCGATGACGCGCTGGGGCGGATCGCCAAGCTGGAGGCCGCGTCCGGTGGCCAGATCGACATCACCGAGGCGCTCTACGAGGCGGCGGCCTACGCCGAAATCTACCGGCCGCTTGCCCTCAAGCGGCTGATCGCGCGCGGCATCCTCAAGGAGGAGAATGGCCGGCATTTATGGGTCTTTCGCTCGCGACGCTACCCGCTGATCGACAACACCGAGCAGCAGGAGGTCAGGACCCGCCTGCGCCAAATCCTGCTGAGCGACGAGATTCCCGATCCGCGCGATATCGTGCTGATCTGCCTCGTCGACGCCTGTGCCCTGATGCGCTTTGTGCTGAGCGACGCAGAGCTGACGGCGACGGTGGCGCGGGTGCAGCAGCTGCGCAAGATGGATTTGATCGGCCAGGCAGTCACCAAATCGGCGTCTGAGACCGAGGCGATCATCCGCTTCGCCGCGACGACGCTCTAGCGTCTGACCGTTGCCACGCACGGGCTTGCCTGAGGTGCATGCCAGACTGCTTAATAAGCAAGGCTTACGACCTCGCTATCGCGCGAGGGCTGCGATACATTGCGGTCAGCCCTCCGGGGCGAGCCCGCCGGCAATGAGATGTTGGCGGGCAGATGTCGGATGGAGGAGTGAAGAAGATGGCGCGCGTCTATAACCGCATCGATTCCGACGGCCACATTCTCGAGCCGGTCACGCTGTGGAACGATTACATGGACCCGGCCTTCCGCGACCGGGCCCCCAAGCTGATCATCGACAATGACGGCAAGGAAAAGCTGTTCCTCGAAAACCAGGTGCTCGGCAGCCAGCAGGGCATGGGCGGGATCGGCGGGGTCGGCGCGCGCCAGGGCGAGATCAAGGCCGAGACGATGAAGTACGAGGACGGACGCCCGGGCGGGTTCGACCCGCACAAGCGTATCCCCGACATGGATCTCGACGGTATCGACGCCGCCTTCCTCTATCCGAGCATGGGCCTCTTTTCGGGCGCGGTGCACGACCCCGAACTGGCTGGCGCGCTGTGCCGCGCCTACAACCGCTGGCTCGCGGATTACTGCAAGCCGTACCCGGACCGTCTGTTTGGCATCGCGATGCTGCCGATGCAGTCGGTCGAGCACGCGATCGAGGAGATGACCTTCGCACGCAAGGAATTGGGCATGAAGGGCGGCTTCCTGCGGCCCAACCCGTACAACGACCGGCTGATCCACGATCCGGCCTACGAGCCTTTCTGGACCGCTGCCGAAGAACTCGATTTCGTCATCGGCTTCCACGAGGGCGGATCGAGCGGCATGCCGACGGTCGGCATCGACCGCTTCCAGGGCCGCGCGGCGCAGCACATCATCAGCCACACGATGGAGATGATGCTCGCTGCGCTCAGCATGATCTGGGGCGGTGTCTGCGAGCGGCATCCGAAGCTGCGCGTCGGGTTCCTAGAATCGGGCGGCGGCTGGATCGCGCCGTGGCTCGACCGCATGGACCGGCATTTTGACGACCAGGGATTCAACGACAGCGGCCTCAAGATGCGGCCCTCCGACATTTTCCGGCGGCAATGCTGGATTTCGTTCGAGCCGGTCGAGGGTAGCCTGAGCCACCTCGCCGATTACATCGGTCCGAACAAGATCCTGTGGGCGACCGATTACCCGCACCGCGACGGGTTCTTCCCCGGTGCGCCCGACATGATCGAGAAACAGCTCGCCGCCGCCGGTCTCTCGGCGGCGACCAAGCACGGCGTGATGGCCGGCGGCGCGATGGCGTTTTACGGACTGAACTGAGCGAGGCGAGGGAACGACACGCTCCCTCGCACCGTCATCCCCGGGCTTACCCGGGGATCTCGTGCAGTTGAAGCGTTGCAGGCGGCCGGCGCGGCCGCGATCCATTTGGGAGGGCAACATGGCACGCACCTACAACGTCGTCGATGCCGACGGCCACATCCTCGAGCCGCTGAATCTGTGGAGCGACTATATCGACCCCGCCTATCGCGACCGGGCGCCGCGGCTGATCAAAAACAACAACGGCGCGATGCAGCTGCAGATCGATACCGCGCTGCTGGGCAGCGCGGAGCGCGGGCTGGGCGCGATTGGCGCGATCGGCGCGCGCGACGGACACGTCATCGCCGAGGGTTTCGAATACAACCAAGGTCGGGCCGGCGGCTTCGATCCGCACAAGCGTATCCCCGACATGGATATGGACGGGATCGACGCCGCGTTCCTCTATCCGAGCATCGGGCTGTTTGTCGGCGGCATCGCGGATCCCGGGCTGGCGGGCGCGACCTGCCGCGCCTACAACCGCTGGCTCGCCGACTACTGCAAGCCCTACCCCGACCGCCTGTTCGGGGTCGCGATGCTGCCGATGCAGGACATCGATCAGGCAATCAAGGAAATGACCTTCGCGCGCAAGGAGCTCGGCTTCAAGGGCGGCTTCCTGCGGCCGAATCCCTACAACAACCGGCTGATCCACGACCCGGCCTACGAGCCGTTCTGGAACGCCGCCGAGGAATTGGATTTCTCGATCGGCTTCCATGAAGGCGCGTCGCCCGGCATGCCGCAGGTCGCGGTCGATCGCTTCGAGGGTCGCGGCGCCAAGCACATCATCAGCCATACCATGGAAATGATGCTGGCGGCGCTCAGCATGATTTGGGGCGGCGTCTGCGAGAAGCATCCGAAGCTGCGCGTCGGGTTCCTGGAGTCGGGCGGCGGCTGGATCGCGCCGTGGCTCGACAGAATGGACCGCCACTTCGACGATCAGGGCTTCAACGACAGCGGCCTCAAGACGCGGCCCTCCGACATCTTCCGGCGGCAATGCTGGATTTCGTTCGAGCCGGTCGAGGGGTGCCTGCACGCGCTCGCCGATTATGTCGGCCCGCACAAGATCATGTGGGCGACCGACTATCCGCACCCTGACGGGTTCTTCCCCGGCGCGCCCGACATGGTCAGAAAGCAGCTTGAGGGCCTGTCAGCCGAAACCAAGCACCAGGTAATGGCCGGCGGCTCGATGGGGTTCTACGGGCTGCACTGATCCAAAGATGAAACCATCCCGGCGCAGGCCGGGACCCATTTGTCCGCTGCTTTTACGGTTGAAGGATGGGCCTCGGCCTGCGCCGGGGTGGTGCTCATCTTTGATCGACTAAGATCGACTAAAACCCGCCGTAGCCGGCAACCCGCCTGCCGACTAAATGGACGTTGGGGTCGAGCACCGGCGCGAGTTCAATCGAAGCTCCGGCGTCGGCGAACTCGCGATCGTGCATCTCGATCTGCGCGGCGTAGTTGTCGCGGTAGCGGCGATAGGCGTCTTCGTGGCGCGCCAATGCCGCCGGATGGAACTCGGCTTCGGGCGGCCGCAGGATGTCGAAATGCCCGCCGGTATCCGCGCCGCGCACCAGCGGCACCAGCATCCTTACCGATGACGTGATCCGGCAATGCGCCGGGATGTAGCTGATGCCGATGCCGACGCGGCGGTGGGCGGCGCGGTTGGGCGCCGAGCGATGCCGGCACAGCGTGTGGTGCAGCGAGAAGCTGCCCGCCGGCACCGCCATCATCACCGTGTCGCGCTGGTCGAATTCCTCGACGATCGTCTGGCCGCCGCCATTGATGCTGTCCTTGAGGCCGAGCGCGGCGTGGCGCAGCTGCTGCGGCTGGCCGCGCGACGAGGCCACCTCCATGCAGCCGGCCTCCTCGGTCGCGTCGCTCAGCGCGACCCAAGCGGTGACGTGCTCATAAGGCTCGATGCCGAAATAGGTCGAATCCTGGTGCCAGGCGGCAAAGGTCGGGCTGTGCGCCTCCTTGATGAAGAACGTCGTCGTGAATACCAGGATGTCGGGACCGATCAGATCCTCGACCGCGTCGAGGATGCGCTGGTGGCGAATGAGGCCGTCGAGCCACGGCAGGAACGCATAGGCCGCCGAGCGCCAGCGCCAATCGCCCTGGTTGACCGGCTTGCCGAGCCACGCCTCATAGCGCGCGAGCCCGTCGCGGCACGCTTCGAGGTCGGCGGCGCCGAGCGCAGCGTGGGGAAACGAATAGCCGTCTCGCCGATAGGCGTCGATCTGGTCCTGGCTCAGCATGTGCGCCTCCAAAGCTCCCGGCGAGGGTAGCGCCGGGCCCGTTTTGTGTCACTCGCCGTCACTGATTGCTCGACTGGATCAGCGTGCGCACCCGCGGGTAGACCTCGGTCGCCCAGCGCCTGCCGCTGAACACGCCGTAATGCCCGACCCCGGTCTGCAGATGATGATGCTTCCTCAAGGGATGCAGCCCGGAACACAGCTCCTGCGCGGCGAGCGTCTGGCCGATCGCGCAGATGTCGTCGTTCTCGCCCTCGACGGTCAACAGCGCGGTGCGCCGGATCGCCGCCGGATTGACCGGCCGGCCGCGCGAGACCAGCACGCCGCGGGCCAATTCGTGCTGCTGGAAGATGCGGTTGACCGTCTGCAGATAGAATGC
>Ga0181521_10000318_pt1 | contig 57863 bp, 57 predicted proteins | sample PEATcosm2014_Bin_32_FD_119764 | JGI IMG/M metagenome (GOLD analysis project Ga0181521, IMG submission 119764) | Peatland microbial communities from MTU Mesocosm Facility, Houghton, MI, USA - PEATcosm2014_Bin02_60_metaG | ecosystem: Environmental > Terrestrial > Soil > Wetlands > Peat | place... | reverse complement strand
GGATTTCATGCAGAGTGGCTGAGGGACGAGCCCTGTGACGCCACGACAACCTGCCTGGGCAAACCAGGAGTATGGTGTCAACTCTCGCCCGTATTGGGGAACATGAGATTCGGGGGTCGCTTCTGCACTCTTTAGTTGAGGCGTCTCGCAAGGTACTTCGAGTCATTTCACGTTCGCTCTTTTGAGCCGGTCACGCGCTCGTATCTTCGCAGCCTCTTTCGCTTGCGAGGGATGAATGACGACTGCTTATGAATTGCGCTGCCGGGAATGTGGCAAATCCTACGGACTTCAGCCGCTTTCCATCTGTGACGAGTGTTTTTCTCCGCTCGAGGTGGTCCATGACCTGGAGTACGCCCGCACTCGCTTTACCCGCGAGGCCATCAGCCAAGGACCACTGAATATGTGGCGCTATCGGGCGCTGCTGCCGGTGAGCGACAGCTATCAGCCGCAGACGCCCGTGGGTTTGACGCCGCTGATGAAGGCTCCCCGGTTGGGCGCGCGCATCGGCGCCAGCAATCTCTTCGTCAAGAACGACGCCGTCTGCCAGCCCACGCTCAGCTTCAAGGATCGCGTGGTGGCCGTGGCGCTGGCCAATGCGCAGGCCTTCGGATTTGACACGGTGGGCTGCTCGTCTACCGGCAACCTGGCCAACGCCGTGGCTGCGCAGGCCGCACGGTTGGGACTGAAGACCTTCATTCTGATTCCCGATGATCTGGAGCCGGCCAAGATTCTCAACACCCAGGTCTATGGGGCCACGTTGGTGCGCGTCAAGGGCAACTACGACCACGTTAACCGCCTCTCGTCGCAGATTGCTGACCGCTACAACTGGGGCTTTGTGAATGTGAACCTGCGCCCCTTTTACGCCGAGGGATCGAAAACCGTGGGTTTTGAGATAGCCGAGCAACTGGGCTGGCGGCTGCCGGACAACATTGTTTGCCCCATGGCCGGCGGCTCGCTGATTACGAAAATTCACAAGGCCTTCGATGAGCTGATCGCGCTCGGCCTGGTCGAGGACAAGCCGGTCCGCTTCTTCGGCGCCCAGGCTACGGGCTGCTCGCCCATCATCCAGGCGGTCAAGAACGGGACCGACGTAATTGAGCCGCAGCGGCCCAACACCATTGCGCGGTCACTGGCCATCGGCAACCCGGCAGATGGCACGTATGCGGCGCGCATGATCCGCGCCACGGGCGGCTGGGCCGAGGATGTGTCGGACGTAGAGATTATTTCAGCCATGCAGGAACTGGCGGAGACTGAAGGCGTTTTTGCCGAGACGGCCGGCGGCGTAACCACCGCGGTGACCGCGCGGCTTTATGCCCATGGGCGCATCCAGCCCGATGAGCTGACCGTCCTCTGCATCACCGGCAACGGCCTGAAGACCACCGATTGCCTGAACGGCGCTTACGAGCAGAGCGAGGCCATACGTCCCCGGCTCAGCGACTTTGAAGCCTTTGTAGAAGAACACAACGAATACAACCCGGCACTGAGTCAGGACCTGGTCCTGGCGGGAGAAACCCATGGCCGTTAGAGTTCTATTGCCCAATGCCTTTCAGAAGCACACCAACAATGCGCGCGAGATTACCAGCGCCGCGGCCAATCTGCCGGAGCTGATTACCGAGATTGAAGAGCGTTTTCCTGCCCTGCGTAAGCACTTGCGCGGGGAGGACGGACAAATTCGCCGGTTTATCAACTTCTATGTAAACGAGGAGGACATCCGCTTCCTGGGCAATGAGAACTACCGTTTTCAGGAGGGCGACGAGGTGCTGGTAATTCCGTCTATCGCGGGAGGGTGAGGCTGGCGTTCCGCAATTCGAGTAACTGCGGTTACCAGAGGCTCTCGCGGCGGGGAGGGCTTTTTTGTTTCTGCTGAGTCACAGTCTAAACAAAGGATTTACGCCGTATTTGCATATAATTGACCGTTCCTTTACAGTTCTTAGCGGATACTGCTCCCGTGATAACACGTACGGATCAGAACGTTTCGCTGAAGCTGGCCGTTGGTTCCACTCCTCTGGTAGAACCTGGATTTTCCACCCATATACAATTCCCGCCTCCGGCTCAGGTTAAGCCGCGTATTCATGCCGAGGTTGGCCGTTATCGGGTGCGGGTGGCCGAGAGCATCGAAGATCGCGATGCCGTCTGCCGGCTTCGCTTCAAAGTCTTCAACATTGAGCTGAACGAAGGGTTGGCCAACTCCTACCAAACCGGCCTGGATACCGACCAGTTTGACCTCTTTTGCGAGCACCTGCTGGTGGAGGACAAGCTGGAGGGCAACCCGGCCCGGCGCGTCGTGGGCACTTACCGGATGCAGTCCGGCGCTGCCGCGGCGCGCCACCTGGGCTACTACTCCGAGCAGGAGTTTGATTTTGCCCCCTATGAACCGCTACGGGCGGACATTCTGGAACTGGGCCGGGCCTCCATCGATCGTGAGCATCGAACGCCCGAAGTGCTGACTTTGCTGTGGCGGGGTATCGCACAGTATGCTAACGACATGGGACTGCGTTACCTGGTCGGCTGTTCATCGCTGACTTCGAAAGACCCGGCTGAGGGCTGGCAGGTGTATCGCCAGCTTGAGCGCTACCGGGTTTCTCCGGAGTTCGAGACCGTGCCAGCCAGCGCCTACGCCTGTCCCAGCGAGCAAGAGGGCGCATATACACAGCCGTCGCCCTGCCGGCAAGACCCATCGATGGAGAGAGTTGCCCCCACCCAGGCGCGAGTCCCCAAGCTGCTGAAAACTTACCTGGCCCTTGGCGCGCGTATCTGCGGACCGCCGGCCTGGGACCGGGAGTTTGGCACTATCGATTTCCTTACGCTGCTCGATCTGAAGTTGCTCTTGCCCTCGGCGCGCAACCGCTTCCTGGCTCCTCTGACTACATGATCTTTCGCACCATCCGGCGCGCTGTGGCGCTGGTGCTGGCTTTGGCCTTCTGCATTTTCCGTTACTGGTTAATTCGTTTACGCGGCCCCCTACCCATTCAACGCCGCGCGCAGTGGGCGCAGTATACCGCCAAGGCCATCATGCTCTGCGTGGGCATCGGCTATCATGTTGAAGGCACACCACCTACGCACGGACTGGTGATCTCCAACCACCTCAGCTACCTCGATGTTCTAATCCTCTCGGCGGCCATGCCCTGCTTCTTTGTGGCCAAGATTGAGATCGGCGGCTGGCCCATCTTCGGCTGGGCGGCGCACGTCAGCGGAACTATCTTCCTGGACCGCACCAGCAAGGAAAGCGCCATGAGCGTGGCCGACCAGATGGTGGAGCGGCTCAAGCAACCCATTCCGATTCTGCTATTTCCGGAGGGGACCAGCACCGACGGCAGCCAGTTGTTGCCCTTCCACCCCCGGCTCATTGACCCGGCCACCTCGACCGGCACGCAGATTACCACGGCCGCCGTGCGCTACGTGATTGAGGACGGCACGCCGGAGCGGGAGCTGTGCTGGTATGGCGATGAAGAGTTTGTGACGCATCTCCTTAAGGTTCTGGGAGTTGCGGGGTTTTCCGCCGAAGTGCGCTTCGGCCAGCCGCACGTCTACCCCGACCGCCGCACCGCCGCCGATGCAACGCAGGCCGAAATTGCCGCCATGCGCGCGGAGATGACGGGAAAACCAGTGGTCAGTGGTCAGTGATCAGGGAACAGATAGCAAATATCAGGCGCGAAAACGAGAAAAACAGCCTCTACTTCGAAGTAGAGGTTTTTTGCGCAAAATTGGGCTATTTGGGAAGCGCCAATGGCGGGTATTTACCCTATTTGTTCGCTTTTCCGCGATAAAGTTAGGATTCAGCCACTTGCGGCGGGGGGGACTGGCCCCTTCGACAGGCTCAGGGCAGGCCGTCCAGGCGGACGCCTTCGGCGTGGTGAGCGATCGGCTTCGGTGGGCCATCCGCCTATAGATCCTTGAGAATGTCCTCTTTGGGCACGTTCTTGTGCGCCGCAATGTTGGAAAGAATCCCATTCAAAGTCCCGATTCTCAAGGGCGAGTGCGCAGGAACCGCGATGCGGTGGGGTGTTGGCTGCCGGGTTTGCAAAATGACGTGGCTGCCGACCTGATGGATTCTCTGGTATCCCCAGCGCTTACAGAGGTGCATAACCAGGTCTTCTCCGCTCAGATCGCGTGGGAGTTTCATGCGACGGCCAGTACCTCATCACGAACCAGATGAAGGCGGATGGTAGCGGGCGCAACCGAATCGAAATAGAAGGCTTGAACAGCCTCTTTGACGTTGGCTTTCAGCTCTTCCCAGCTATCTGCCTGGGTGAAGATGCTCTCGCCGAGAGCTTCGGCGGTGAAGCCGCCGTCTGCCTCTTGCGCGATTTCAAAGATAAGCTCTTTCATGCTTTTAGCACCCCCAAACACATTCTGTACTCGAATTCCTATCATACCGCTGCTGGGAGGTAAAAACAGGCTCACACATCAGGGGGCAGGGGACAGGAAACAGGGGACAGGGATTACAATCCGCCGAAATGTTCCACGTGGAACATATTCATTCTGTTGAGTTTAGTTGCGAGTTTACCATTTAATTAACCGCAAATAATTTAGACTTTTTTAAGAGATTTTAGGCGGCAAAAAGACGGGTTTAAAAAGCAAAAGAAGTGGTTTGGAAAAGGAAATAAGTAGTTTGAAAAAGGAAAAAAGTGGTTTGAAAAACTGATGTTTTGTGGAGGGGACTGGCCGTCCAGACAGACGACCTTTGGCCACCTGCGGTGGGGCTGACTACCTTCGGCGTGGAGAGCGAACGGCTTCGGTGTGCCACCCGCCTCTCCCAGATCCGATAATCCGGAGCTGGGCCCCCGGCCAGCGCATTGTGATGTTATACTTGCTGACGACGAATATGAGCACGCAATCGGCGTCCCATTTCGGCTTAATGAGTTGCTAGAGGTGCAATAGCCCAATTTTGTTTGCAACGAACACAAATGCTAAATATATTGTTAGGGATCCCGCAAATGCTACCGGAATGGCGGCAATATCCCGCCATCGGGGAGGAAACACCGGTTCACCATGAGTGAATACTCTAGCGAATTTAATCAACTCGTAGATAACGACTGGCCAAATAACAAGACCAAACACCGCTACTTCCCAATCAAAGACTCTTACCTGGATGGCATTCTGATTGCCTTCACCATGTCGGCCGTTGAACCACTCAAAGAAGACCCATAGACTAAGCGCTACCAAAATACCGGCGAACACAAGCAAGGCCTCATAGATCCTACCTCTTATCTGAGATGGGAGCTTCCTCATCGGATCACCTCTATCACCCGAAACACCTGGGCAGTTTCAATTAGTAAAAGAACAGCGGCAGCGATGAGGCAAACTTGCCGAATCCAACCTTTGGAAATAAACAAACCTTCCCTCAGCAAGAACAATGCGCTACCTCCTCCACCAAGCAAGCAGACTGAAAGTGCGACAGTTCGTAATGTTCCGTATTGAACCAAAGACGCTGCAAAAAGAAGGCAAACCGCGAAGTAAAAAGCAAGAGTCAATGCCCTCCAAGGCATCACAACGGAGCATGGCGGATCCACCCTTTTCTTGATCTCTTCGACACTACGATCCAACCGCCCCAGACTTTCCGGATACCGCTCCGCCGTTTGACTTCGTGCCTTCCTGATGGCCTCCAGGTCAGCCGAGTTGCCATTAAAACGCATCCAGTTCAACGCACCATGAAGCTCGACTTCGTCGATAGGATGAGAAATAATGAATCTTCTCCAAACCCGCTGGGCCTCGGTAAGCAAATAGTGAAGATCGTCCGGGAGCACGCCCTCAACCTCAGCAGGAAGTACGCCCTCAGCTTCAAGACGGTCGTCAATGAAAGACCCGAGCAACTGATACGCGTTGCTGAAGTCCTCTAATTGATACCTGTGTCTTTCCGAACGATTCGGATCACACCGACGCCTTCTAAGCACGCTCGTGACCTTCGATGCGGTTCGAGTAAGACTCTCCATCTGCACTCTCCTGATCGAGCTAGACTAAATCTTTCGCTCCGTCATACTTCTGACCTGAGCAACGAGTGCGAAGGCCGGGCACTGTGGGCCTTTACGAAAGAGCGCACAATTCTCCTCCGAGGAGAACTTCCGATCAACATCGCTGGTCGTCTTGTTTGTCAGGACAATCACGGGGAGGCCTGGCAATCTTTCGCGAATCCAATCGTAAAACCAAAAACCAGCCGTGAGATCGGCCTCGCCCGTGCTGTCCTCCCTGGGAGGCTTGGGGTGCGTCATCATCACATCGAGAATAACAAGATCGATCTCCCGTGGGTTCTCCTCAAGCCTCTTCATCGCGATGGCGATACTCTTGACAATCGAGACCTTATATCCATCAGCTTCGAGTTCCTCTTTGTACGCATCGACAAAGAAAGGTTCATCATCGACGAACAGTATCACTCCGTGCCTCCTTTAGGCTCTTGGCCAGGATAATGTGGAACTCTGTCGGCTTACTAAAACGAGTCAATCTAAGGTCGCCGCCCATTTCCCTCATCAGACCTCTTGAGATGTTGAGGCCGAGACCCGATCCTGTCACGCACTGTGCCCTGGCCTCAGGGCTTCTGAAACCGCCCTCGAAGATTCTTTCAGAGTATCTGGGTACTACACCAATTCCCCAATCCTTGAACTTGATAATAAAGTCATCTGCTGTCTCGTCAAGATCAATCCGGATCGCAAACTTGTCCGGGTCTTCCTCGGCATACTTGATCGCGTTCATAAGGATGTTTAAGACCACGTCGTTCAGCCTGGCGGGATCTAGATAGAGCTGTATTCTTCCGGCATTCTGTGGCTCATAGTGAACCTTCTTCGTATCGTAGCCGCTCTTTTGAATAAATCCCCTCAACTGATTGACCGATTTAATAACGATGTCGCGAAATACAACGGTGTGTCGCCGGGCAGTTTCGGGAAGTGGACCTCCAAAGTATCTCTCCACCTCAGACACCTGCAAAAGAACTAACGCGCTGTCGAGCGACAAATCATCAAGCTTATTCTGTATTCGATACCCCTTCAGTTTCTTATATCTTCTCTTGAGAAAATCGACGTCCTGCCAGAGGGCGGCGGCGGGAGCCCGAAGGTCATGCATCAGCTTTTCTATGACGTCTTCCCTGCTTTGTTGCAGAGCAACTGTGACAAAATCAACAAGACTCCTCAGCAGACGGATGTCCCGCTCGTAAATATAGGGGCGAAAAGTTCTTCGATAGCCGGCCTCAACCGTTCCCACGACGTCGTACCCGGATCCGGATGGGGAGATCATCGGGATGAATACCCGAATAAGCCCAGCGTGGCCAAATTTGTCATATATCGTAGTATCTAAACGCGGGTCGCTCTTTCCTATCACCTCAATATCTCGCGACCGAACAATATCAGCTTGAATATCATTACTATCCAATGAATGATCTGCAAGTTTCTTAAACTCTTCCGCTTTAACCTCGGACAGTCCGGTAACGTAATGGGACTTGATTCGCTTTTTATCTCGATCTACGAGGGAAATATTAACAAACTCGAATTCCAGAGTATTAGTGATTGCTTTTAGAATGTGATCTGGTTCTATTTTTCCAACATGGGCAAAATCCACTTCAATTTGACTAAGACCGGCAAATTTACGATCGGTCTCGATTCTGTCGTAAACGAGGGCAGCCTGGCGAACCAGCATTTGAAGTCGGTGTTCGTCAATGCTGAAGAATGCTCCAATTGTTGCGCTTTCGACATTCAATACCCCTATCCGTTTGGAGCCGTGTGCGATTTCTTTACCGACGCGAACCTCAACATCCTGCATCACGAGGGGCACAGCTAGTTCTGAGCGCGTGTCGCTCCAGGATCTTTCATATTCAGTTTCGGTAAGTACATTGTCAATCCGGATCGTGCGTTCTTCCCTCAAAGATTTGCCGGTTATGCCAGCCTCAAGCCGTGGTTGCGTAGGGAGGCTCGGCTGACCTTCTTGGGCGACAATTTCCAATTCTCCGGTCCGGCCATCCAGTACGCCTATCCATCCTCGGAAGCAACCGACCAGTTTTAGTGATTCATGCAAGGTTAGTTTGAATAATTCGTTCTTATCGGTGGCCTCTGTAATCACTTCTAGAATACGGTTTAGTTCTTCAACTCGCTTCTCAACGCTGTGCAGGGCCTGTGCGGTTTCCTGCGCGAATAATGCGAACGCTTCCCGTTCCCACTTCTCGAACTGGCGAGGCGCATCTGAATAGACGTCGAGCATTCCGCTTAACTTATCCTCAAATAAGATAGGCACAGTAAACATTGAAACCCAGCCGCGCCTACTGGCAGCTTCCTTACCTATATATGTTGATTCAGGAGATGTAACATCGGCGATATAGGTGCCCTTGGGATCCCTGGCTCTGTCGTGGAGCCTAGGATCGCTTGGGTCAAGTGTCATAAGCCTGTAATCGTCGTCGCGTTCACCGGACATCGCAGCTACCCGGAGGATGGGATGCTCTTCGTCAAATTCCCAGACAACGCAGGTTTTAACATCAAGAAGGTTGCAAACCCCATCGGCAACCCGCTTCAACGCTTTACCTGGAGGGAATGAGGAAATGTCTCGGCTCACGTCGTTGAGAATTCGGAGAATATCTTTATAAGACTTGAGGCGCAGTTGCTCTTGGATGAAGTATATCTGATTTCCAAAAACTTCGAGCAGGCTCTTTTCAGCATCGGTAAAGGGTTCGGGCCCCGACGCAAATACATTGATATATCCCCGCAGGTCTCCGTCTGATTGAAGCGGCTGGGCCATCATCCGGTCAAGGCCGTATCTTCTTGCTGTTGATGGATTTGCGACACCTTGCCCGTTCTCTCTCAAACCATATCGCTCAAGCAGGCCTCCGCTCTTGAGAATCTTTCCGTCGAGGACTCCATTGGTCTCGACAAAATCACCGAGCAGCTTCTTGTTTGCAAGGTATCCGCGATCATCCCCATCAGGCCCGGCACATGCCTCCTGGTAGAGGTGCCTGCCATCAGCGTTAATCGTGGTTATGGTGCATAGCTGGCATCTCAGCGCCCGCTTGCAAAGGGACGCAATAGTATTGAGGGCGATCGTGTGGTCCGGCGCATGAAGAGGCATTTTGCTGAGTTCTGCAAGGATCTCAACAATTTCACCGCTGTCCGGGGGTGGCAGCTTATTCATCGAGCCAGAAACAAAGGTACAGAGCCTGGAAACCTGGAGTGGATATGTTTGGGCCAAACTAAACCTAAGCAGCCTGAATTGTCAAACAAAATATGTGGTGGCCGTCAACATTCCGTGCGGGAGATGGATTCGACCCCCCGGTACCCTTTCAGGCACAACGGTTTTCAAGACCGCGTCGCTAGTCGTTGTCGGCGAGGAGGAGGCGGAGGTCGCGGAGGTTGTGGCCGGTGGGGCCGGTGACTACGGCGTCGCCGAGGGCGGTGAACATGGGGCAGGCGTCGAAGGCGGCGAGGGAGGATTTGAGGTGGAATCCGAAGGTGTGGGCGCGGGTGACGGTGGTGGGGTCGGCTACGGCTCCGGCGGAGCGGGTGTTGCCGTCGATGCCGTCGGAGCCGGCGCTGAAGACGGTGAGGCGCTGGCCTTCGTACTGCTCGAGCTCCAGCGCGCAGGCCATGACGAATTGCTGGTTGCGGCCTCCGGCGCCGGGAGAGCGGTCGAGGGTGACCGTGACCTCGCCGACGGAGATGAGGCAGAGGCGGGGATGGTTGGCGCGCAGGGCGTGGAAGCGTTGGAGGAGATAGCGGGCGGCGTCGGCGTAGTCCCAGTCGTCGCAACTGTTGTCGACCACGACGTGAAAGCCGGCCTGTTGCGCGAGGGCGCGGGCGTTTTCGGCGAGGTCGTGGCTGGAGAGGAGCAGCTCGAAGACGGAATCGCGGAAGGCGGGGTCTTCGCTGCTCATGGCGGCGGCGGCGGTGACGCGGCGGGTGGGCGCGGCTTCGGGCTTGCCGAAGACGGGGAAGAAGGGCGGAAACCAACCCTTGTTGCCGGGCGACTCGGGCAGGTCTTCGCGCTCGAAGAAGGCGCGGATGGAGGGCGGGAGCTTGGGCGCGAGATCGTACTTATCGAGCAGGTGGCGCACCTCGGAGACGGTGGAGTGGTCGGGCGATGTGGGGCCTGAGGAGAGGGCGTCGAGGGAGCGCAGAGGCACGTCGGGGAGCAGGATGCTGACCTTGGCGGCTTCGGGAGCGGCGATGGCCAGACGGCCGCCCTTGACCGCGGAAAAATGCTTGCGCAGGGTGTTGACCTCGCTGATGGGAGCGCCGGAGGCCAGCAGCAACTGATGGAAGGCGATGGTGTCGTCGAGGGAGATGCGGGGGTCGAGCGGCAGGTCGAAGATGGCCGAGCCGCCGCCGGAGATGAGGAAGAAGACGAGCGTGTCTTTGCGGGCTCGTTTGAGCATGGCCAGGGCGGCGCGGGCTCCGGCGAAGGAGTCCTCGTTGGGCAGCGGATGGCCGCCTTCGAAGTAGCGAAAACGCCAGGAGCGGTTGGCGGGAAGCTGGTTGGAGCAGCAGATGCCGCGCAGGCCCTGGCGGCGGGTCATACGGTCGAGGAGCAGATCGAGCATGGGACCGGCTACCTTGCCGAGGGCAATGACAAAAATCTTCTTGTAGCAGGAGAGATCGATGGAGGCCGGGCCGCTGCCGTCGGGCAGCAGGCGATGCAGGGTGTGGCCGTCGAAGCGGATGCGGCGGTCGAAGGCGGATTCAATGTTGCAAGCCTTGATGGCGCCGGTAAAGATGTCGTTGGCCGTGGCGTGCAGGGCATCGAGAGAGGATTCGGTGACCGGGGTCATCGGAGTTGCTCCTGGAGACTGCCTGTCAGCCAACCGGCGAGCGAGGATTGCATAGGCTCGAGATGGCCGGTACAGAAGTGATCGGCGCGGGGAAGGAGCACCAGTTGTCTGGGTTCGGCGGCGGAGGCGATTGAGGAGGTCATTCCACGCTCCATTCTACGCGCTGGGGGCGCATCCTTCCCACCCGGGAGGGCTCGGGCTTCGGGCGTAGGATGCCGCGGCAGGCGTCCGGCTCCGAACCAGGCAAACCCAATCTTTTTGATCGCGCATCAGACCATCTGAGTTATTCTGACAGCATCATGAGCAATCTCCCGGCTACTGATTTCCCCGTTGATCCCATTGACCCCATCCGGTTGACCCGCCAACTTTGCGAGATCGAGTCAACTACCTACCATGAGGGCGCGATAGGCGAATTTCTGGCCAGTTTTCTCGAATGGCGCGGATGGGCGGTGGAAAAGACGCCTGTACCGCAGCCGCCGGAGAGCGCCGACGCCGGCCCGCGCTGGAACATCTATGCGGGTACGGCGGGCCAGACGCCCGATCTGGTTTTTTCCACGCACATGGACACCGTGCCGCCCAATATCCCCTTCAACGAAGACGAAGACTTTCTGTATGGCCGCGGGGTGTGCGACGCCAAGGGGATTATGGCCGCCCAATTGGCCGCCGCGGAGTTCCTGCGGGCGGTGGGATTCCGGATTGGCGTGCTGTTTGTCAGCGGCGAGGAGCGCGACTCGGCCGGGGCGCTGGTCGCCAACCAGATGTCCAAGGGCAGCCGCTTCCTGATTAATGGGGAGCCCACCGGGAACCGCCAGTCGCTGGCCTCGATGGGCTCACTGCGCGCGGTCTTCCGGTCCACCGGCAAGATGGCCCACTCGGCCTATCCGGAGTTGGGAGACAACGCCATCCACAAGCTGATCAAGGTGCTGGGAAAACTGCTGAAACACCCGTTGCCGGTCACGGAAGGCGTGGGCGCCAGTACGCTCAACATCGGCCAGATCGAGGGCGGCTACGCCCCCAACGTGATCGCCGACAAGGCCGAGGCGCAGGTGCTGGTGCGGCTGGCGGGGGATTCGAAGCCGGTTCGCGCCGCGCTGGTGGCTGTCGCCGCCGGACTGGCCGAAGTGGAGTTCACGCTGGAGATTCCCTTCTTGCGCCTGCGCGCCGTAGAGGGCCTGCCGACGATGGTCGCCAAGTTCACCACCGACATTCCCAATCTCCTCAACTGGGGTGAGCCGCTGCTGCTGGGGCCGGGGTCCATCCTCGCGGCCCATACGCCCTTTGAGAAGCTGGCGAAAAGCGAGCTGCTGGAAGCGGTGGAACTGTACATTCAGGTGGCGAAGCAGTTGCTCGAACCGGTCTCATAAACTATCGGCATTGAGTCGCGGAGCGCATGAGCCCCGCGTTGTTCGCGGGTCTCACAGTCGACGAAATGGAGTCTAAGCCATTTATGAGACCGGTTGTAGGGTGAGTGCGCGGCGGCAGATTCTCAGGCAGGCTTGGACCTGGCGCGTAAGGCCCGTAGCTGCGGGGTAGCCGACTGAAGGGCCAGATCGGCGATGGTTGCGGTGTTCAGAACCCCCAGCATAGCCTCTTGGGCGCTGGCCCAGACGGGATGCGCCGGACAGAAGGATTTCCGTTTGCAGGAGGCGCCGGAGAGCAGGCAGAGGTTCAGGCAGATGGGGCCTTCGATGGCCTCAATTACTGAGCGGACCGAGACCTTGCGGCCGGGGGGTAGAATTTCGAAGCCGCCCGCTTGGCCTCGCCGGGAGGCGATGAATCCGGCGCGGCACAAGGCTTGCAGCACCTTGGAAAGAAAGCTCTGCGGGGCTCCAGTGGCGCGGGCCAGGGCGGGCAGCAGGGCGCGCTCATGGGCGGGCAGCGTGGCCAGGTGAATCATCACGCGAATTCCATAGTCTGCGGCTCGCGTCAACTGCATGGTAGAACTGGATCGTGCCATCGGATCGCTTCCTCCCACAACCATGGTAACCAATCATAAGCGGTTCTCCAATTCACATGTCCTTTCAGGCGCTGTGTAAGGTGGCTTTTACTTCCACCCCGGCGACGAAGACCTATCACCGGGGACCCCGGAAATGAAAAAGCCACTCAGCGATTGCGGTTTCGGGTTAGAGCAATCGGAGAACCGCTGTAGCGCGGAGATTGCCCCGCCCGGCTCCGGAGCGGAGCCGGGCGTTCGCTGTTGCGGCTACTGAATCCTTTCGCAGCTAATGTTGATCTGCTGCGTGGCTGTCGGGCTCTCGCCCGGAGGAATTGAAGCCGCTGTGGCCACCACCTGCACGGTTACCGATCCACAGACGCTGATGTCGGCCCAGTCCATGGATGCGCCGGTTCCTAGAGGAAGCGCGGTGCTGGGGTTCGATCCCGTTTGATACCAGTACCACGTGTAGGCGAGACTCACCGAAGCCGGCACATTCTGCGCGAAGGCGTGCAGTTGGATCAGCGTTGGTCCGCCGTTGATGACCAAGTACTCCTGGCCTGGCGTCGGATTGTCGATTCCGAGCACGATCCCGCTCGCTCCCGAGCCGGCCGGCTTGATCGTCAACGTCTCTACCGCGTCGGCTGACTTGCCGGTTGAGTCCGTCGCCGTCATCTTCAGTGACTGCGGGCTGGCCGAAGCGCTGAACGGCACCGATGCGCCGCAAGTGCCCAGCCCGCCGCCAGCTGGGGTGGAGGGAATCGGCGTTGCGGCGATCCCTTTCTGCCACACGATTGACGAGCAGGGCAGATAGCCGCCCAGCGCGCTCTGAGCGTTGCCGCGCACCTGGATCGTGCCCGCAGGCAAGGTCGCCGAAGGCGCCGGGTAGGTGATGGCCGGTAGCGGAAGGCTGAATACCGGCTGGTAGCTCACCGTGATCGAGTCCGACGCGCTTCCGCCTTCCTTGTTGGTCGCCGTGGCCGTAATCGTACGCTTACCGGGCGTGGCGTTGGGCGGGAAGAGGAAGGTAATCGACGTGCCATCGTTTGTTTCGAGGGTGGGATTCATCAAGCCATCCAGGGAACTCTTCCAGACGATTCCGCCCGTCGCAAAGGGGCTGTTCTGCGGAATTGGCCAATTCCCGGCGAGCATATCCGAGGCTGTGGCCGTGAACGTGACCGCCTGGAAAGCATTGATCTGTCCAGCGGTAAACGTCTGGGTCACCGTGGCTCCATTTTTCGGCGAGGTGATGTGAATCTCCGGCTTCTGCGGCTTGTTGCCATTTGCCGCTTTCACAGCCGCAAAAGGCTGGATGAAACGCCCTGGTTGGAGCGTGTCTGGTGCCGTCACGCCGACGGAACCCGTGCTGACCAGTAGAGATGCCAATTGATCAGCCGATAGGTTAGGGTTCACCGCCTTCATGAGGGCCGCAACGCCGCTCACATAAGGCGCCGCCGCGCTGGTTCCGTTGTGCACCGTAAGGGCCGGGAATGTGTTGCCGTCCGGCATCGCATGGATATCCGTCGGGGCCCACATGGTCACGCTTGTCCCGAAGTTCGAGTAGGACTTCCCAATCCAAAACGTTTGTTTGAAGGGAGTATTCGTTGGAAACTCGTCGATTGCGCCCACGCAGAACGATAGGATGCACGGCCAAAACTTCTCGTCCCAGGCATCCTGTGCGTCGTTGCCAGCCGCGGCCACCACAAGCACGCCCTGGCTCCTTGCGATGGCCGGCTCCATATAGTCGTTGCCGCCAAGTTCTTCCCACAGCGCACACCAAACGCCACAGCTTCCGCCGCCGCTGATGTTGACGATCGACGCCCCATGGCTCACTGCCGCCTCAATGGCCGCAATCACCTCGGAGAACGACATATCCACCTTGATCAGGAAAGGAACGGCCGCCGGCGCTCCCGTTCCAATTGCGCCGTACTTGTTGTTCATTTCGGCCAGCACCACGCTTGCCGTTCCGTTGCCGTGCCACATGCACACCGCCCCATTGGTGCACGAGGCCGGATTCGGTCCGCCCGCATGCCCCGAGCCGCCCGTCGCGTCACCCTGAAGGAAATTCGCCGGCAAGTCCGACTTTCCATCGGCTTTGATAATTGGCCCGCAAAGGACCGGATCAGCCGCAATGCCGCACGGCTGGCCATTTGAAGCGAGCCAAAACCCACCGTCAATGATTGCCACCATCGGATGAGTTTTGATCCCCGCGTCGATCGCGTATTGCCATGCGCGGTGGTCGAACTCCGGCCATAGGAAGGCGTCGCTCACTTTGCCGGCGTCGGGCTGCTCGATGGAACTGGTCGGAAAATCCGTCGAGTGCATCAGGAAGTTGAGGTGCACCGCATGCCCCGCTACCTGTTCGTTGGCCATGATTGCCGCCAGCCGCGACGCCCGCTCGGAGCTGAATGTGTGTTCGCCCTGCAGCTTCGTTCCCTTCACCGCTTCTTCAAGGTTCACAGGCGCATCTGTCGCGTCGAGCAGCAATACCGTGCGCGGCCGCGTCTTCGCCGCCCCCAGAGATTTTCCGTCGGCTGACATCACGTTCACCGTGATCTGACGAAGCACCTTCGCGTGATACTTCTTTACCAGAGCATCTACCTCGGCGGGGTCGTCGCGCACCACAATCTCGTCTTCCACAAACTCGGACGCCGTACCCTGGTCGTCTTTCACCGTTGCGACAGGATGCTGAATATTGTCGGCAATCTCGTGATACGTCCTGACTTGTTTGACGATCGCCGGGTTCACAGTGTAGTGAAATCTCAGCGCCACCGGGTTGATGACCGGCTTGTTCTCGTTTTGGGCGGCACCCGCCGCCGCGCACGCAAGCAAAGCTGCGCAAACAGCTCCTCGCATCGCCCACTGGATACCTGGTTTCTTCCGTTTCATCGTTGCTTCTTCCTTCCCGCGGAAGTCGTGCTCCTCGGACCATCCTGAACAAGGAAGCTGTGGACTCTGAACAGCGTCTTAAAGCAAGGACCGGGGAGCTTGCGCCGTCGATAAGGGCGTAAAGGCATTCGCGGCCTTTCACAACAGGCACTTGTGCAGGAAGCCGTCTGAGCACGACACCGCGATTATTGCCCCGAATGGGGCTTGTTGGTTTTTGAACCGGAATCTTCTTTTCCGACCCAGAGTCCCTGCGATTCTACCAATCCTGAGGTAGAGGACAAGGCCAAAAATTGGATGCCACAGAATGCCGTCACGGTTCAGGCTTATCGCGGTTTGAGATTTTCAGGGTTACGCTGCGCTCCACCCTGCCACCTTAGCACGCAAAGACCGCGTGCCGGGACCCCGGCCCTGGGCTATTTTCGTTCCCTCCCACCGGGAGGGACGGCGACTTGTTTTTCATGCGGATCGGCGGCCAGAGGGCAACCCACGCAGTGGGCGGTGCGGCGGCAATGGGCCTTGCCCACGGCCACCGTGAGGGCATGAAACTCGTTGAAAAGGCGCGCCTGGTTCTCAGGGGCATCGGCGGTGAAGGCCTGGCGGGTGAGATTGGCCAGGGAATCGTATCCCGCGCGATTGCGGCCGGGCGCGGGCACGAGAAGCCGGTGGCGCTCGGCAATGCGACGCAAGTACTCGTCGGCGACGGGAACGGGATGGCCGAGGGCGTAGAGCAGAATGGCATCAGCGGTCTCCGGACCAACGCCGGGCAGGGACAGCAGGCGGGCGCGCAGGGTGGCAGTGGGGCTGGCGGCGAGGGACGCGAGCGAACCGGCAAACTCCTCGTCGAGCAGGGCTATGAACGCCTTAAGCGCGGGCGCTTTGCGGGAGTGAAAGCCGGAGGGCTGGATGAGACGCTGCAACTTTCTGAGGGGGAGCGAACGCAGGCCGTTCACGGTCAGTGCTCCAGCCGCGCGCAGGTTGGCGAGCGAGAGTTCGACGGCCTTCCAGGCAGTGTTCTGGGTGAGGTAAGCGCCGAGGATGACCTCAAAGGGAGTATTGGCCGGCCACCAGTACTGGGGACCGTACGCCTCTGCCAGTTGATCGTGCATCCGGCGCAGCCGTTGGGCGGCGGTGAGTTGGGTTGAGGTCACGGCTGGACTTAGGATAACGGGAGGAGGGGTTCGAAAGGCCGATTGAGGGGTTCGTAAAATTGCTCGATGATGAAAGAGAGGGATCCATTCCGGATTTTCATTATGGACAAATGGCGTCCTTTTTGCCTGGAAAAAGGACCTGCCGGGCACAAACGGGCCATCTTCGCTTAATTTTCTTCTAAAATTAATAGATCAATACTGTCACGAAAGTAATGGTGCATGCACTATTAAGTAACCGAGGGGTGCAATGGAACTCCTGTTCCGGGAAACTTCTCGATCATTCCCAGGAGGAACTATGAAATGTTTCAGAGCAGTACGCGGATGCGTTGCGATCCGTGTCTCCATCGTCTTCGCGAGCCTGCTGACAGGGCTCTTGATGTTTTGCGCAATCACTCCCATGCTCATGGCGCAGACCCCCACAAAGCTGGCGCCTGAGACCGCGGTGCGCGAACCTATCCAGGTGCCCGAACCTATCCATCTGCCGGTGATCGCGCAGCCTACACTCGCGACGCCTGCGGTTCTCAAAGCATGGGCAAAGACCATGCATCACACCCGTGCACCCAAGGGAGGATGCTTCCATGCTTCGTATCCCAGCACTCAATGGCAGGAAGTTCAATGCGCTCCGCCGAACGGATGGCGGTCGGATTTGCTTCGAAGACTCAACAAGAAGGGAGGCAGCGGCGAGATAGTAGGAGGCGCTGGCGGTGACATTATTGCCGAGGCTCCCACTGGATTGCTCTTCAGCAATGTTGAAGGAAGTTTCCCTACGGTGACCGGCGTCATTTCAGAAACAGACTCCGGTGGAATCCAGGCTGGCGCAAACGAATATTCGCTGCAGCTCAATACCAATTTCTCTAACGCCGCCATCGGCCTTTGCAGCGGTTTCCCGAACTGCCAGACCATCGTGCAATATGTGCTGGCGACGAACACGCCGGTATCTTTGACAGATGCCACTCCAACGAACGAGACGGAGATCTTTATTGAACCTACATTGTACAACTACGGCGTACATAACGGGACCAATATCTGCCCGAGCGGCTGGGCTGATTTTGGCCAGATTGGTACTGGTGACTATTGCGCGATTAATCTCCCGCCAGCCGTGATCGATTGGAATCCTCCAACAAACCTCGGCCAGTTACCGATCACCAATCTTGCCGACCTGACATTGTCGGGTTCGGCAACGGCCGGAGGAAACGATGCGGTCACGGCGACATTTGGCGGTCACGCTTATACGGCAACGGCCCCCGATAGCTATACCGACATCTCAAGCGTCTGGAACCAGGCTGAATTCAACGTTTTTGGGAATGCTGGCAGCTCGCAAGCTCAATTTAACCCCGGTATTACCTGTGATGCTACCACCGGTACGAACTGTGCTGTCATTGAGGTGCAGAGCGCAGTGACTTACACGAATGGTTCGATGAGCGCGCCAAATTGTGTATCCACCGGTGGTCCGACACTCGAAACAAACAACCTCAACATTGCGCCGGCTCAGGGTACTATGGCGCCGCCGGTGTGCTGTCCCTACAGCGGTACGACGCCGGGAATCCAGTTTGTGGAGAGCAATAACCCCAACGAGTGGGCGGCGTGCCCGGCTCCGATCACCTGGGGCGACCCGCACATCACCACGGCTGACGGAACGATCTACGATTTCCAGGGTGCGGGTGAGTACGTGACTCTTCTGGATCCCGATGGGACAGAAGTTCAGGTGCGGCAATCGCCCATTGCAGGCGCGACTCCCGAGAACTGGGTCCCACCCAACCCCATCTCCCCCCCCAACCCGACCCCCCCAAAGTACCAAAATGACGAGCTCATCAGTTGCTTGAGTTCGAATACGGCCGTGGCTACCAAGGTGGGCACACACCGCGTTACCTATGAGCCCTGCTTCGGTGGAGGCGCGTGCAATACCAACGGCCTGCAGCTTCGCATCGATGGCAAAGTTGCCACGACGGGAGAGAATTTCGGCGATGGCGGAAGCGTTGCGACTTCCTCCGACGGCATAGAAGTTCATTTCCCTGCCGGCAAAATCCTGAGCGTGTCGGGATCCTTACCGTATCTCACCCTTGACTTCTCTGGCCTTGGGGTGGCGAGCAAGAGCACTGGAGCTTCAGTGAGTGGACTTGCGGGCGATGTCCCCAGTGGCAATTGGTTGCCCAGGCTGCCGAACGGAAAAGCGCTAGGACCAATGCCGGCCTCCCTGCATGACCGCTATGTCACTCTCAACCAAAAATTCGGCAATACCTGGCGCGTGACCAATAGCAACAGCCTCTTCGACTATGCGCCGGGAACTTCAACGGCAACCTTCACCAATGCGGCGTGGCCCGTGGAGAATGCCAAAACATGCACGGTTCCAAAACAGAAAGCGGCAGTGCCGGTCAGCGCGGAGGCTGCCGAAGAAGCCTGTAAGTCGATTACCAACGCGTCCTTGCACTCCAGCTGCGTTTTCGACGTGAAGGCCACCGGCATCACCCGCTTAGCCGACACTTACAAGGCCACCGAGCGTGTCCATCTCAATCTGGCCGTCAAACCGATCCTCATCAAGCCGATCCTCATCAAACCGATCGTTACCGACATTAAGTAACGACGCGGAACCTTCGCAGGCCGGAGAATGGGCAACCTTCTCCGGCCTGTGCTGTCTCATATTGATCCAGCAGCAAATCTGCAATGAAATTTTCATGGAGAGCCCCGATCCTATAAACTGATCCACGATTGAAGGACGCAAACCGGAAGGCGAGGATGAAAAGTCACACGGAGTATCTGGTTTTTGAGACGAAAAAGCGGCGGGAGATGGTGCACATCACCGATGAGGTGGAGCAGATTGTGCGGCGCAGCGGGGTGAAGGATGGGCTGTGCTTTGTCTCGCCGATGCATATTACGGCTGCGGTGTACGTGAACGACCTGGAGAGCGGGCTGATTGAGGATATCGGCAAGTGGCTGGAGGAGCTGGCGCCGGCGCGGCCCGATTACCGGCATCACCAGACGGGCGAGGACAACGGAGACGCGCATCTGAAGTCGCTGCTGCTGCACCACGAGACTACGTTGCCGGTGACCAACGGGAAGCTGGACCTGGGAACTTGGCAGCGGGTCTTCTATGCCGAGTTCGACGGACGGCGCAGGAAACGGGTGATCGTCAAGGTGCTGGGGGTGGAGTAGGAGAGCCAGCGGAGTTAGAGCGGAACCAGAGTAACTGTGTCCTGTTGAGTTTTGTTCAGGGTCGCCGCTCCCTGATGGTCGCGTCGACTTGAATGCTGTGGTTTCGGGATACATCAACTCTGGTTCCGCTATAGCCGCGCTGACGCTCCTGAACTCGGCTATCACCGCCGTGGCGGCGCAAGACGGCTACATCGGCGCGAAGATTAACACTCTGAACGCCGTCAGCCAGGCGCTGAAACCCGGAGCAACGTTAATCACCCCAGAAGGGCGTCCGCGAGGGCGCCCTTCTTTTGCGCCGGCGAAAAACGCGGGTAAAGGCGCGCAAATATCAACAGGGATGAGTTAGAGCGGAATCAGAGTAAACGTGCCCTTACAAAGAGTCTTGAAAGTGGCTTTTACTTCCACCCCGCTGACGAAGACCAGTCCGCGGGGACCCCGATCGGAAAAAGCCACTTGGCGGGCTTGCTTTCGGGGTACAGCTACTCTGATTCCGCTGAAAAGCCGCGCGCCTTGCAAGCCGATGAACTGTAGGTCAGAAAAGGGTTCCGGCAGCGTGCAGGGCGGCGCGATTTGCAAGAGATATTCATGAATTCTTTTTAATTTGCATCAGGATCGGGTGGTACTCCGGCTGCACGAAGCAGATACAGAGGGAGCGATGGGCACAGGAGGACTGAGTATTGGGACGCCGACCAGCGGGACGGGGCTCGACGTGAGCGCGACGGCCTCAACGGGCACGCTGACGGCGCTGGCTAACCCAGGCGATATGCTCACCGGCTATAACCAAAACACGAACGGCTACAGCGGAATCAGAGTAGCTATACCCCGAAAGCAAGCCCGCTAAGTGGCTTTTTCCTCAAGAAAAAGCCACCTTCAAGACTCTTTGTAAGGGCACGTTTACTCTGATTCCGCTCTAAGGAGCTTTATCCCGATGGGAAGTTATCAGGAACATGCGCTGGACGGCGCTTCGGCAGTGGATCTGGTTGTGGCTCTCTACAACGGAATACTGCGTTTTCTTTACGCGGCCTCGACAGCCGTGGAACGCGGCGACGCGGAGGCCCGCCGGGCAGCCGTCAAGCGGGCTTTGGATATCATCATTCACTTGCAGGCGCGGCTGCGCATGGATGTGGGTGGACGGCCGGCACAGGTACTGAGCGAGTTCTACGCATCGATCTTCGCGCAAATCCTGCAGGCCTCACAGTCGGCCTCGCGGCAGAAGTTCAATCACGCCATCGAATGCGTAAAGAACATGCGCGACGCCTGGCGCCAGGTGGCCAGGGATCCCGAAGTCAATCCGGTTCCGCTACAGGCGAGCGGCATAATCTCCGGACGCAGGCAGGATAACTCCGATTACGGTTCGGAGCCTTCGGTTGGCTCCAGATGGAATGCCTGAGAGGCTCAACCTGCGACGGTGAGTTCTTCTTCCAACTGCTGCTTCTGGTAGAGGCCGGCGTAGTAGCCGTCGAGGGCGAGCAGCTCGTCGTGGCGGCCCAACTCCACAATTCTTCCGTGGTCGAGCACGGCGATCTGGTCGGCATTGCGCACGGTGGAGACGCGATGGGAGATCAGGATGGTGGTCGAGGACTGGATGTAGCCGCGCAGACCGCCCAGGATGCGCTCTTCCGTATAGGTGTCCACGCTGGCTAGCGCGTCGTCGAGGATGAGGATGGCTGGCCGGCGCAGCAGCGCCCGGGCGATGGCCGCGCGCTGCTTCTGCCCGCCGGAGAGCGTGACGCCGCGCTCGCCCACCATAGTTTCAAAGCCCTGGGGAAACTCTTCAAACTCCAGGCGAATGTGGGCCGCCTCGGCGGCATCGAGCAGTTCCGCGGAGGTTGCGTGGGGCGCTCCAAAGGCAAGGTTTTCGCGGATGGTAGTGCTGAACAGGAAGGTTTCCTGGGGAACCAGGCCGATGTTGCGCCGGAGCACCGCCAGGGGATAGTCGCGCACCGGGCGGCCGTCGATCAGCAGCGAGCCTTCTGGCGCTTCATAGAGCCGGGTAATCAGGTTGATGAGCGTGGATTTGCCCGAGCCGGTGGGGCCGACGATGGCCAGGCTGGAGCCGGCGGGAATCTTGAGCGAGATGCCGCTGAGGACTGGAGTGTCGTTATAGCTGAAACTTAGATTGCGGAATTCGATCTCGCCGTCGAGCACAGTGTTGGCTGCAATTGTGGGATCGGCGGCGCTGTCATTGATGGCTGGTTCGGCGCGCATCAACTCGTCGATGCGTTTTACCGAGGCGATGCCGCGCTGGAAGATGTTCACCACCCAACCCACGGCGATGATGGGCCAGGTGAGCAGGACCATATAGGTGTTGAAGGCCACGAACTGGCCGACGCTGATGCGGTGGGCGATGACCTGGTGTCCGCCGACCAGCAGGGTGAGGATCATGGCGATGCCCAGAACGAACTCCAGCGTGGGCCACAACATGCCCATGAGCTGTACCAGCTTGAGGGAGCGGGCGATGTACTCGCGATTGAGCCGCTCGAAGAGGCTGATCTGGGATTCCTCTCGGGCGAAGGCGCGCACCAGGCGGGCGCCGGAGTAGTTTTCCTGGGCTTGCGAGGAGATGTCGGAGAAACTGGCCTGAATGCGCTCGAAGCGGTCATGAATCCTGCTTCCGAAGTACTGCACCAGGACAGAGGCCAGAGGCATGGGCGCGAAGGCCACCAGGGTGAGCCAGGGACTGATGCGCAGCAGGAAAAACAGCGCGCCCACGGTGAAGAAGATTGTATTAGCGCTGTACATGAGGGCCGGGCCGAGCAGATTGCGCACGGCATTGAGGTCGTTGGTCATCCGGGCCATGATGTCGCCGGTGCGATAGCGCTGATAAAAGCCGGAGTCCTGTTCTTCCAGTTTTCGGAAGAGATCGTTGCGCAGGTCGAACTCGATCTCCCGCGAGATGCCGATGAGAATCCAGCGCTGGGAGTAGAGAAAAACGCCTTTGACAAGGGCGATGGCGACCAGCAGGCCGGCGAAGATCAATACCTTGATGCGTGTGTCTCCGTGACTCAACGCGTCGACGGCCCACTGCAAGACCTTGGGATAGATCATCCATTTGCCGCCGATGCCGTCGATAGCCATTCGGATGACCTGGGGAAATAGTACCCAGATGGTGTTGGTGCAGATGCACGACAAGGTGCCCCACAGGTATCCCCAGCGGTAGCGGCGCATATAACTGTAGAGCGGGGCCAGATCGCGGAACATGGTTTTATTGTACGGGGAAGGGCGGAGACGCCATTTGATTGGGAGAACCCCCGGCTTTGCCGGAGTGACAGAGCGCGGTCCCTACGGGACTCCAGATGAATTGTTGGTTTCGCCAACCCAACGCTGAAGCGCGGGGCTAATAACCATTGCGCCTACGGCGCAGACGAATATCAGATTTTGCGTAGATTGTCCAATGCCAGCTTACGTCGGCGTTCTGAGCAGCAGATAGCCGCCCACCAATCCGAAGAGGAGATCCGAGGACCAGGCGGCCAGCGCGGCGGGCAGGTAGTTTACGTTGCCCAGCGCGCCGAAGAGGCCGTCCACCACGAAGTAGGCGAGGGTGACGGCGATGGCCACGGCAATCCCGGTGAGCGAGCCGCGGCGGCCCATGGACAGCGCAAAAGGAATGGCGAGAGCCGCCATCACCACCGCCATCAGCGGATAGGCCAGCTTGTGCCACAGTTCAACGCGCAGGCGCATGGTGTCGAAGCCGCTCTGGCGCAGGTCGGCGATGTAGCTATCAAGCTGGCCGAAGTTCATCTCCTGCGCCTTCTTGCTTTCCTTCTGGAAGTAGCCGGGGGCTTCGTGAATCTCCGCGAAGGAGGTCTGTTGGAACTCGCGGTACTCGCTGACGTTGGCGCCCTCGATGTCGCGTTGCCAGCCGTTGAGAAAGCGCCAGGAGGCGGCTTCTGGGTTCCATACGGCGCGTGCGGCAAAGATGCGCCGCGAGAGCGCAAAGGTGGAGGGATCGAACTCGAAGAGCGAGAGATTGGCGAACTCGTTGCGTCCCGGGTCGAAGAACTGGTAGTAGAAGATGCGGTCGGGCTCGCCGGGATGCGGCTGGCCGAAGATCCAATTCTGCTCGGGGCGCAGGACGGTTTGCGGCGGCTTGCCCTTGATGATGTTGCGCAGGGCCTCCTGCTTGCGATTGGCCTGGGGCAGATAGTACTGATCGAAGAGGAAGAGGCTGAGCGACAGGATGGCGGCGATGGAAAGGAGGGGAATCATCAGCCGGTAAAGGCTGATACCACTGGCCTTCATGGCGATGATCTCCGAGTTGCGGCTGAGCACGCCGAAGGTGACCAGCACGGCGATCAGCACGGCCAGGGGGGTGATCTGGTAGAGCATACTGGGGGTGAGGTTAACCAGATACTCGCTGACCGTGGACCAGCCGATATCGTGGCTGAGGATGTCCTTGAGCAGATCGAAGACGGTGAAGACCAGGATGAGCACGACAAAGCCGGCCAACACCAGGAAAAAGATCTTGAGGAACTCTCTCACCACGTACTTGTCGAGGATGCGCGGGAAGACATGGCGGGCCTGGGCGCGCTGGGGGCGCGATTGAAACCTGCTCAGCAGGCCGCTCAGGGGGGCATAGATGGATTTGTCCGGAACGGCGAACAGGGACTCCTGGAGGCGCGAGGTCCAGGTGGAAATGACATTCAGAACGCGGCCTCCGGAGGCCATCTGCCAGAGCAGAAAGAGGCCGCCGGCGGCGAACAGCAGGTTGGCCATCCATACCGCGAGAAACGCGGAGATCCAGTTTTGCTTGGCCAGGGCGATGCCGATCAGGGAGAGCGAGTAGTAGACGACGACCAGCGCGAGAGTAGCCACCCAGGCGGAACTCTTGCCGCCGCGCCGCGAGGTCACGCCCAGGGGAACCGCGACCAGCATCAGCACCAGGCAAGCCACCGGATAGGCGAAGCGTTTGTGCATCTCGATGAGGTACCGTTTACCTTCAGGACCGCGGGTTCGCGCCCGCAGTTCGTTCATGCGCAGGGCGTAGATCGCGGTGTCCATGCGCCCCAGATGCCCTTCGCTCTGTTGGCTGGCGGCCAGGGGCATATCGGTAAAGTCGAACGTGGAGATGTTGTACTGTTGCGGCTGGCCGGCCACCGTTTCGTGGCGTGATCCATCGCGCAGCCGCATGAGCAGCTCCTGGCTGGAATCGTTGGCCACAATGGCCGAGGCGGCGGTGGTGACCTGTGGCGCGGCGGGATCCGTGGTGTCGGCCATGAAGACCTGCCGCCAGTTGGCCGCGCCGGTTCCCGAGCGCACATCCTGCACGTAGAGGACGAAATTGTGAAAATCCTCGTCGAAGACGCGCGGCTCAATCTCGTAGGAGGCCTGCATGGCCAGGGCCTTGTCCATCTCCAGGATGGCCTGATTGGCGCGCGGCGCCACATACAGGGAGTTGAATAGCCCCAGCAGCGTGCCGGCAATGGCCACGATGGAGGCTACGCGCACAAAATAGCCGATGCCCAGCCCGGAGGCGCGCATGGCGATGATTTCGCTGTCGGCGGCCAGGCGGCTCAATCCCAGCAGAACCCCCACCAGCACCGCCATGGGAATGGTGACCATGAAAAAATTGGGCAGCATGAAGAGAACGACTTCGACAACGCTGGAAAAGGTGGAGCTGTTGTGAACCACCATCTCCAGGATGTGGGGCAGTTCCTTCATGAAGAGAATGAAGGTGAAGATCACGCCGCCGATCACCGCGTGGGAGAGAATTTCGCCGGAAATGTAACGGGTCAGGATGCGCACGGCTACGGCTAGTTTATCGTGCCGGGGCGATTCTTGCCGAGGATGGGTAGAGGGTCAGTTTGAGAGCCAGCGGAGGCATAATTCTTGTATGCCAGAGATTGTACAAACCGGAACACAGCCCGCGACCGCGGCTTCTACCGCTTGCGTCCAGAAAGCTCGCACAGCAGCGGTCTACTGGCTTCAGGGCGTTACGTTGGCATGGATGCTAGTGGAGTTCGGGGTGTCCGCGTATGCTGCTGTCACGGCTCACAGTCCCGCTATGGCGGCCTTCGGCTCCGACAGCCTGGTAGAGTTGATGTCGGCGGTCGTGGTCCTCTCACAGTCGATAGCAAGCATCTCTATTTCGGAGCGGAAGGTGACCCGTGCAGCTGCGTCTCTGCTATTTGTTCTCGCCTTCGCGGTCGCAGCAACGGCACTTGCATCCTTAGCTCTGCATCTACGGCCTGAAACCAGTTGCGCGGGCATCGGCATCACCATTGCCGCGCTGATAACGATGCCGGTTCTCGCCGCGCTGAAGCGCCGGGAGGCTCGCCGGAGCGGAAACGCAGCGCTGGCAGCGGATGCTGTTCAATCAGCTACGTGCGCCTATCTTGCGTTGATCGCCTTGGCAGGCCTGGCCGTCAACGCTATTTTTCACCTCCCGTGGTTCGATTCGTTCGCCGCTCTCATCGCCGTTCCCGTCCTAATCAAAGAGGGCAGATTGGCTTGGCAAGGCCATACCTGCGGGTGCTGCTGAAAGGATGATTTCAAAATAAGCTACTACCCGAAGAGGGCTGCCAGCCGCGCAGGCGGAGGCTGTTGGCCAGCACGCTGACGGAGCTGAGGGCCATGGCGGCGGCGGCCAGCCAAGGGCTGAGCAGAATGTGGAAGCTGGGATACAGCACGCCGGCGGCCAGCGGAATTCCCAACAGATTGTAGCCGATTGCCCAGATCAGATTCTGGCGCATCACGCGCAGGGTGGAGCGGGCGAGGTCAATGGCCGCGGGAATGGCTGCTGGATAGGCGCGCAGCAACAGCACATCGCCGGCCTCCTGAGCCAGGTCGGCGCCGGTGCCCATGGCAATACCGGCGTCGGACTGGGCGAGTGCGGCGGCGTCGTTGATGCCATCGCCCACCATGGCCACGCGGAGGCCGCTCGATTGCAGGGCGCGAATGCGGGCCAGCTTGCCGGCTGGGTCAAGATTGGCTTCAATCTCAGTGATTCCGGCCTGCTGTGCGATGGGAGCGGCTGCATCCCCTGAATCGCCGGTCAGCATCAGCACGCGCAGACCGGCGCGCCGCAAAGCGGCCACGGCATCGGCGGCATCGGGACGCAGCGTGTCACGGGCGTTGAAGTAGCCTGCGGGAACGCTGTCCAGAGCCATCCACAACCGCGTCACGCCGGGTTCCGGCGGGATCACATCGGTTGGCAGCGGGATTAAAAACTCCTTAAAGAGCGCTTCGTTGCCCAGCAGACAATCGCGGCCTTCGACTTTGGCGGTGAGGCCGCGGCCGGGCAAAACCTGTACGTCGTCGGCGGACGGCCAGACCAGCCCACGCGATTTTGCAGCGTCCACAATAGCGTGGGCCAGCGGATGGTTCGATCGCTCCTCGGCGGCAGCTGCCAGGTGGAGGAGATTGTCCTCCGCGCGATCCCCTAGCGCATGGACGGCGGTTAGCACAGGACGGCCCACGGTCAGCGTTCCGGTCTTGTCCAGCACAACCGCATCCAGACCAACAAGCCGTTCAAGCGCCTCGCCGCCCTTGAAGAGGACGCCGAGTTGTGCGCCGCGTCCCACGGCCACGGTAAGCGCGGCGGGCACGGCCAAACCCATGGCGCAGGGGCAGGCGATCACCAGCACGGCGACGGTCGCGGCCAGGGACATCTGCAGCGAGTGGGTGGCGAGAAGCCAGACGACAAAAGTGAGCGCGGCCAGGGCCAGCACAATAGGAACGAAGATGGAGCTGGCGCGATCGGCCAGCCGCTCCATGGGCGCGCGCGAACTCTGCGCCTGCTCGGCCATGCGGGTGATTTGCGCCAGCATGGTGGCCTCGCCCAGCGACTCGGCCCGGCAGGTCACCGCGCCTTCGTAGTTGAGCGAACCGGCCAGCACGCGTTCTCCCGCTGAGCGATCGAGCGGCGTCGATTCGCCGGTCAGCATGGATTCGTCCACGGTGGTGCGGCCTTCCAGAATCGTCGCGTCGACCGGGAAGCGTTCTCCGGGCAGGACCAGAACGCTGTCGCCGGGCTGAATCTCATTGAGTGGGACGATGGTCTCGACACCATCCCGAATGCGGCGGGCGGTGGCGGGCCTCAGGCGGGAGAGCGAGTCGAGCGCGGCCAGGGCGCGGCGTTTGGCGCGGCCTTCCAGGCTTTTGCCCAGGAGGAGAAATCCGAGAATGAGCAGAACCGCGTCGAAGTAAACCTGCCGCCCGTTCGCGGGGCAGACGGTGGCATACACGGAATAGGCAAAGGCCACGCCCGTTCCCAGGCTGACCAGTGTGTTCATGTTGGTCGTGCCGTGGCGCAGGCCGCGCGCCGCGCTCAGATAGATGCCACGGCCCGCCCAGGCCATGAGGACTGCGGTGAGAAGCAGCAGAAACCAGCGCAGCAGCTCTGGCGGCAACGTAAAGAGCCAGGGAAAAACACGCATCAGCGCGTGGTCCAGAGAGCCCATTTGGATCGTGAGCGGCATGGCCAGCAGCATGGCTGCGGCTCCGGCGATGAGCGTAGAAAACGCCTTCAATTCAGCGCCATCGGCGAGCGAGTCGGAGGAGGTTTGCGCAGATGCATCGGAGCGGGGAAGCACGGCGTCGTAACCCGCAGCGCGAATGGCCTCGACCAGTTGCGCGGGCGTGGCAACTGCCGGATCAAAGACTACGCTGGCGCGATGGGCCATTAGGTCAACGCGCGCCGATTCCACGCCTGCCGTCGCGCGCAATGCCGCTTCGACGTGATGCTGACAGGAGGCGCAGGTCATGCCCAGAACGGGGAGCGTGAGGGATTCTGTGGGCATGGGTTGATTCATGCTTCCAGATGCGCCGTGAAGCCGGCTTTGGCCAGGGCGGCAACGGCAAGATCGACGGGCGCGGGATTCTGGCTGGAGGTGAGCCGCGCCGCTCCGATGCGCACTTCGTTGACGACGACGCGCTCGACCGCGTTTAGCGCCTGCGTGACGCGCTTTACGCAGGAGCCGCAGTGCATTCCATCGATGTGCAGCGTGAACTCCGCCATCCGTTCCTCCTGATAATTTTGATGATACGCCGGGGGAAAAGGCGCAGGTTTCACCCAACCGGCTCAGGCTTGATAGGCTTTCATCAACGGCGATGTGGAGATCAGAACCATGGCAGAAAGAATCCTGAGTTTTTACGAACCTCTTGCGGATCACTATCACTTAATCTTCGACGATTGGGAGAGAACGATCCAGCGACAGACGGGAATTCTTAATCCGATTCTCGTCGCGAACTTGCACAGTTCTGCGTTGAAAATACTGGATTGCGCCTGCGGAATCGGGACACAGGCGCTTGGATTGGCCGGCTTGGGTCACCGGGTGGTTGCTTCCGATCTGTGTCCCGCGGCTGTGAACCGTGCAAAGCGCGAGGCCGAAAAGCGCGGTCTGGAGATTTCTTTTCACGTTTCCGATATGTGCGCCCTCACCGAGGTTACGGAAGGTGATTTCGATGTTGTTGCGGTACTCGATAATGCTCTTCCGCATCTCACGGTCGATCAACTGGGCCGCGCGATTGTCGCAATGAGTTCAAAGCTGAAGGCAAATGGATTGTTCATCGCCAGCATTCGAGATTATGATTCGCTGATTCTGCAAAGACCGGCCATGCAGGAGCCGGCATTCTATGGGGGCGATGGAGAACGGCGCATTGTTCATCAGGTCTGGGACTGGATTGACGATGCGAGTTATACATTACACTTATTCATCACTGTGCAATCCGGCCAAGCGTGGACGGCGCACCATTTCATTTCGGAATACCGTTGTTTACTGCGCGAAGAACTCTCGACAGCGTTGCAAAATGCTGGCTTTAGGGAAATACAATGGCTCATGCCGGCCGAGAGTGGTTTCTACCAACCCCTCGTCTTGGCAAGATGGCCCGGATGATTTCATAAAATCACGGAGGATCATGCAGAGAGAGTTTCCATTGACGCCGCTGATGTGCGTGGGCGCGGTGATAGTAGAGAATGGCCGGGTGCTGCTGGTGCGGCGGGGAAGCGAACCCATGAAAGGCCATTGGACGCTGCCCGGCGGCTTGCTGGAGCTGGGCGAATCGCTGACCGAAGGCGTGATGCGCGAGGTGAGGGAAGAGACCGGGCTGATTGTTGAAGTTTTGGAATTGATCGAGCTGCTGGACCGCATTCATCGCGAGGCCGAGCGTGTCCGATACCATTATGTGATTGCGGATTATCTGTGCCGCGTGACGGGCGGCCAGTTGCAGGCGGCCTCCGACGCCGATGCGGTGCGCTGGGTGGAGCGCACGGAGTGGAATAAGCCGGATACGATTTTGGGTGCGCTGCAAATCGATCCGATTACCGCGCGGGTTATCGAGGCCGGTTGGCAAAGGGCGCAAACGATGAAGCAGTGAAACAGTGAAGATGTGAAAAAGTGAAGAAGTGAAAAAGTGAAGAAGAGAAAAAGTGAAAATGTGAACGATGGATCTTCTTCACATTTTCACTCTCTCTGAAGCACGAGGAAAACGACATGAAGAAGCTGTTGTGGGTTGCGGGTGTGCTGATGGTGGTTGCCGGAATCGGCTTCTGGGCGCGCCCGGTCAGTTACTTCAACGAAGCGCTGTATCTGCGGGAGTGCGTAACAGGCGTGGAGAGCCGCTCGGTTCAGGTTGCGGGCCATCGCGTGCATTACCTTGCGGAGGGGCCGGCGGGCGGGCCAGTGGTGGTGCTGGTGCATGGGCTGGGCGGGCACGCCGAGGACTGGCGCAATCTTGCGCCTTATCTGGTGAAGGCCGGTTACCGAGTCTATTTGCCAGATCTGCCCGGCTACGGACGCAGCGAAAAGCCTGCGGATTTTTCCTACTCGGTGCGCGATGAGGCCGAGGCAGTGGTTGGCTTCCTCGATGCGCTGGGATTGAAGCAGGTGGATTTGGGCGGCTGGTCGATGGGCGGCGGAATCGTGCAGCATGTGGCCTTCAGGCATGCGGAGCGGGTGCGCCGGCTGATGCTCTTCGACAGCATCGGCCTAGACCAGATGCCCGCGTTTAATGTGCGGCTCTTTACGCCCACCACGCCCACGGAAATCGACCAACTGGACGCGCTGCTCTATCCTCATCCACCCAAAGTGCCGGGCTTCATCGCGCGAGACATTCTGCGCATCTCGAAGAATAACGCGTGGGTGATTCACCGCGCGCTCGATTCCATGAGCACCCGCCAGGACGCCACCGACAACATATTGCCGCAGTTCAAAATGCCGGTGCTGATTGTGTGGGGCGCAGCGGACCGCATCATCCCTCTTGAACAGGGCGAGACCATGCACCGCCTCGTGCCGCAATCGGAACTGGTGGTTACTTTCGGCTGCGGCCACATGGCTCCCGTGCAATGCACCGCCATGATCGGCCCCAAGGTGGTGGAGTTTGAGAAGCGGTAGAGGCGTCTACACGCCAATGACGTCGCAGAGTTCCTTGACGGCCGCGGCGCTCTTCATGAAGGCGGCGCGTTCTTCTTCGTTGAGCTGGATCTCGACGATCTGTTCCAGGCCGGCCGCGCCCAGCTTGCACAGCACGCCCATGAAGTATCCGTTGATGCCGTACTCGCCTTCGAGGTATGCTGCGCAAGGAAGAATCTTTTTCTTGTCCTTGAGAATGGCCTCGGCCATCTCCACCGCCGCCGCCGAGGGCGCGTAGTAGGCGCTGCCGGTCTTGAGGTGCTTCACAATTTCGCCGCCGCCTTCGCGGGTGCGCTGGACGATGGCGTCAATGCGCTCCTTGGTGAGCAGTTCGGTGATGGGAATGGAAGCGACGGTGGTGTAGCGAACGAGTGGAACCATATTGTCGCCGTGACCGCCAAGAACGAGGCAGCTCATGTTTTCCACGCTCACCTTCAACTCCTGGGCGATGAAGCTCTTGAAGCGGCCGGAATCCAGTATCCCCGCCATGCCGATGACGCGTTCGCGGTTGAAGCCCGACAGGCGATAGGCGGCCTGCACCATCGCGTCCAGCGGGTTAGAGACGACGATGAGAATCGACTCGGGCGAATAAGCGACCACATTCTTGACCACATCGGTCATGATCTTGAAATTGGTTTGCAGCAGGTCGTCGCGGCTCATGCCGGGCTTGCGCGCAATGCCTGCCGTGATGATCACCACGTCGCTGTTGGCCGTGTCGGCGTAATCGTTGGAGCCGGTGATTTGGACATCGGATCGTTCGATGGGAAGAGCCTGAAGCAGGTCCAGAGCCTTGCCCTGCGGCACGCCCTCGACCACATCGATCATCACCACATCGGCCAATTCCTTGGCCATGAGCCAGTGTGCGGCGGTTGAGCCGACGTTGCCGGCGCCGATAATGCTTACCTTCTTGCGCATTGCATTCCTCCTTGGGGAATGGGTGGAGCAGTGATCAATGGTCAGTGATCAGTAAAATAATGCACTGATCACTGTCCACTATCGTTACATGTTGCCGATAATGCGGGTGGCGAACTCGCTGGTGCCCACCTTGGTAGAGCCGGCGGTCTGGCGTTCAAAATCGTAGGTGACGAATTTTTGCAGGATGGTCTTTTCGAGCGACGTTTCGATGAGCCGGGCCGCTTCCTTCCAGCCGATAAACTCCAACAGCATTACGCCGGAGAGAATCACCGAGCCGGGATTGATGACGTCCTTGTCAGCATACCTGGGCGCGGTTCCGTGCGTGGCCTCAAAGACGGCATAGCCGTCGCCGATGTTGGCGCCGGGCGCGATGCCCAACCCGCCCACCTGCGCCGCGGCGGCGTCGGAGATGTAGTCGCCGTTGAGGTTGGTTGTGGCCAGCACATTGTAGTCCTCGGGCCGCAGGATGATCTGCTGGAAGATGGAATCGGCGATGCGGTCGTTGATGAGCAGCTTCGACTTCCATGCACCTTGGCCGTGGGTTGGGCCGATGGAGTCGAGGACCGTCTTGATCTCGGCGCAAACGGCGTTCTGGTATTCCTGCGAAGCCATGTCCAGGCCCGGCTCGATGAGCGCGGCATTCTGCTCGATGGTCAGGCTGGGGTTGGCGTCCTTGTTGCCCAGAATCCAGCTCTCGCGCTCGGTGACTGTTTGCAGGCGGAACTCCTTGGTTGCGACCTCGTAGCCCCACTCGCGAAAGGCGCCCTCGGTGAACTTTTGGATGTTGCCCTTGTGCACCAGCGTGACGGTCTTGCGGCCGGATTCCAGGGCAAATTTGATGGCGGCGCGCACCAGGCGCTTTGAGCCGAAGATGGAGATCGGCTTGATGCCCACGCCGGAGTCGGGGCGCACCTTCTTCTTGCTGCCCTTAAGAAGGTCGTTGTTGAGAAAGTCAATTAGCCGGGCGGCGTCGGGCGAGCCCTCTTTGAACTCGATGCCCGCATACACGTCCTCGGTGTTTTCGCGGTAGATGACGATGTCCAGCTTCTCGGGATGCCTGACCGGGCTAGGGACACCTTGATAATATTTGACCGGGCGCACGCAGGCGTAAAGGTCGAGCGTCTGGCGCAGGGCCACATTGATTGAGCGAATGCCGCCGCCCACCGGAGTGGTCAGCGGCCCCTTGATGGAGACTCTCAGGTCGCGCGCGGCGGCCACCGAGTCGTCGGGCAGCCAGTTGCCGAAGCGCCGGAAGGCCTTTTCACCGGCAAAGATCTCAAACCAACGGATGGCCCGCCGGCCGCCATAGGCCTTTTCCACCGCGGCGTTGAATACCCGCTCGGAGGCCTTCCAGATGTCGCGCCCCGTGCCGTCGCCCTCGATGTAAGGGATGATGGGATGGTCCGGCACTTCAAATTGTCCGTTTTGGTAGCTGATCGGCTGGCCGTTTTTGGGAACTTCCAGCCCGTTGTAGGTGGCTTGCATGGGTTTTGAAGGACCTTTCTTTCACTATGTTAGAGGAGGAGGCTAGCCTCTTGGATTCAGGGATTGCGATGGTGGATGAGCAGCGTCGCGCCCAATTTGTTGCGGTTACGGTGTATGCGGCAGGCGTGCAGACTCATAAAATCTGAACTTTTGGATGGCGAAGATGGCCGAGACTCTTAAGGACCGTTATGCTGTGAGCAATATTGAATGATTCCCGCCCTGCCAACAAAAAAACATAGTTCCAACAGGTCTTCATTAGTTTCTCTATCTCGAATGATCGAAGCAAAGTAAACAGCATGGCTTCCACGCATTATATCCATATACTCGTTTAGTGTGAGAACGCCAGACTCCAGGATCTGATTCATTTCCTCATCTTCGACCATAGGAATTACCGCATCCCGCCCCTGTTTTTCTAAACCATCGACGAGCTCCTGCCAGAGAGCGTCTTCGGCCTCCTTTTCGGCAGCAAGATCCTTCGGCAACACACGTGTCTGTGTGTAGGTAGCGTTTCTCATCTTTATCGATTTCCCTGAGATGTTCTTGAAATTCACTCTTACCGCAATAGGATGTCCAGGTACTAGAAGAGGATGGTCAAAGACAAGCGACGTCACTTTCAATTTCCTGGGCGTCTCTATAACTTTGGGCAATAATGAGCTGGCTTGTCGCCCTCCAACCCATCGCAATGATTCTGGCAATCCTACTCCCACACAAATCCACACGAGAACCCCGGCCGTTATGCGCCACCAAATTGGCTCTTGGGTCCTTAGCTCCCATACCATGCAGGTGCCTCCCAGAACCACCGCTGAAAGACAAAAGCAGATTCGAGCAACTAGGTATTCTGGTGGGCTCAGGCCAACCATGCTGACTCCCACGCCAACTAAGAGAGCAGCGACGACGCCAACAATGCCCCATGCGATTTCCATGCCAGTAATACTTTCACTAAGCACGGGCTGTCGTCGACCCAATTACTTTCTTGGACAGAAAAAGGGCGAATCTCGTCGGTAGATGGTCGAATTTGGTATATTGACATCATGATGCCTTCCAATGTAGCATCATGATGTGCGGAAGACTCTCACCATAGACGACGACATTGCCGTGCTCATCAAGCAGGAGCAGCGGCGCACCGGCGACTCCTTCAAGGGGACGGTGAACCGGCTGCTGCAGCAGGGGCTTACCTCCTCCTTCAAGCCTGCGGCCAAAGATCCGTTTGTCGTGACGCCCATTCCGCTCGGGGTCGGCGAAATGCTGGACCGGCATGACGGATGTGTCTCAGCCTTGCTCGAGGAGCTGGAAGGGCCTGACTGGCGGTGATTGTTCCGGACGCCAATCTGCTTTTGTACGCCTACGACAGCAAATCCGAGCTGCAACCAGCCGCCTCCCGGTGGCTGGGCCGTGCGCTCTCCGGAACGGAGATCGTGGGCTTTTCCTGGATATCGGTTGGTGCTTTCCTCCGCATTTCAACGAACCCACGGCTCGGGCGCAGCCTCCTGCCGATGGCACAGGCCACGCAGATTGTGGACATATGGCTTGCCGTGCGAAACGTGCGATTGATCGTTCCCGGAGAGGGCCACTGGGGCTTGCTCAAAGAGCTGCTGATTGCTGGGAGGGTACAGGGGCCGGTCATGACCGATGCGCAACTGGCGGCATTGACCATTGAATACGGTGGCGTGCTGCACACCACCGACCGAGATTTCGCACGGTTTCCGGGGCTGCGCTGGGTCAATCCGCTGCTGGAATCCTGAAAACCGCCCCTTGAATTGCGGCGGCTCGAAATGGCTTGGCCGAATCAGCCTCCAGCGGGCCGAGCCGATCCTCACCGACGGTTGACAAAATCCCTACAATTTCTGTTGACGCCCGTCAGAATGCGATAAACTCATGCGGGTACCATTCACAAGAGCCACCATTTTCACACCCAGGGAGGACACATCGAAATTGGGAAAAAGCATGGTCCCGAAGAAGCTGTTTTTCACCAAGGGCGTGGGCAAACACAAGGAGCGTTTGACCTCCTTTGAGTTGGCCCTCCGGGATGCGGGGATCGCCTCGCAGAATCTGGTGCGCGTCTCCTCCATCTTTCCGCCGAACTGCAAACTGATTCCGCGCAAGGAAGGGCTCAAATATCTGAGTCCCGGCGAGGTGGTTTTTGCGGTGATTGCGGAGAACTCGACGCGCGAGCCGCACCGGCTGCTGGTTTCCAGCATCGGCGTGGCCATCCCCGCGGATAAGAACACCTACGGCTACCTGAGCGAGCATCACAGCTTCGGCGAAACCGAGGAGCAGGCCGGCGAGTACGCCGAGGAGCTGGCGGCGGAAATGCTGGCCACCACTCTGGACGTGGAATTCGATCCGGACAAGAGCTGGGACGAGAAAAAGGAGATTTACCGCATCTCCAACAAGATTGTCCGCACCAGCAACGTGACGCAATCGGCCGTGGGCGACAAGCGGGAAAAGTGGACCACCACGATTGCCGCCGCCGTCCTGATTCTGGAAGAGTAGGGATTGAATCTGGCGGAACTTTGAGGCCAATCCTGCCTGCGGGGTTGGCCTTGCCGCATTGTTGCGGAGGAATGTTAAGCGATTCATGGCAAAGAAGCGCAAATACAACGTGGGGCTGGTGCAGATGCGCATGGGCGCGGAGCCGGAGGCCAACTTTGCCTCGGCGGTGCGCCACATCCGCGAGGCGGCACGGCTGGGCGCCAACATTGTCTGCCTGCCGGAGCTCTTCCGCACGCAATATTTTTGCCAGCGCGAGGAGCTTCCGCTCTTTGACCTTTCGGAGGAGATTCCCGGCCCGTCTACAACGCGGCTGGCCGAGGTGGCCCGCGAGTTGAAAGTCGCAATCATCGCTTCGCTCTTTGAGCGGCGCGCGCCGGGGCTGTATCACAACACGGCGGTCACCTTGAACGCAGACGGGGCCATCGCAGGCATCTATCGCAAGATGCACATTCCCGACGACCCGCTCTACCACGAAAAGTATTACTTTGCCCCCGGCGACCTGGGTTTTCAGGTCGTGGACACTGCCTTTGGCCGCGTGGGCACGCTGGTCTGCTGGGACCAGTGGTATCCCGAAGCCGCGCGGCTCACGGCGCTTCAGGGCGCCGAGGTGTTGTTCTACCCCACCGCCATCGGCTGGCATCCTGCCGAGAAGGCCGAGTTTGGCGCGGCGCAATACGACGCCTGGCAGACCATTCAGCGGGCGCACGCTATCGCCAACGGTGTTTACGTGGCCAGCGTGAACCGCGTGGGCCTCGAGCACGGCGAGGTCAAATTGGAGCACGGCGATGTTGCTGGCAATCGCGCGGTGGGGAAGGGAATCGAGTTCTGGGGCGGCAGCTTTCTGGCTGATCCCTTTGGCCGCATCATCGCCAGGGCCGCGCACGATAAGGAAGAGATTTTGATCGGCGAGATCGACCTGGGGCTGATTGAGGAGACGCGCCGCAACTGGCCCTTCCTGCGCGACCGCCGCATCGACGCCTATGAGCCCATCACCCAACGTTTTCTCGATCCGGCGACCGCAGGGCCGGCGGACGGAGATTCCGAGTAGAAATGCCTGCTCCTTTGCCTGAAAAAACGCCGCGTGAGTTGGGCTACCGCATGCCCGCCGAGTGGGAGCCGCACGAAGCCACATGGCTGGCCTGGCCGCACAACCCCGACGACTGGCCGGGAAAGTTTCAGGCCATCCCCTGGCTCTATGCGGAGATTGTGCGCCTGCTTGCCTGCCGGGAGCGAGTGCATCTTCTGGTCGAGGACACGAAGGCGCAGCAGCGCTCCCAAGGAATTCTTGAGCGCACCGGCGCGAATCTCGACGGGGTGAGCTTCCACCAGTGGCCCACCAACCGCAGTTGGATGCGCGATTCAGGTCCAATCTTCGTTCGAAACGCGGAAGGCCGAGTAGGCCTGACGAACTGGCGCTTCAACGGCTGGGCCAAGTACTCCGACTGGAAGCTCGACAATAAGCTGCCGGGGCGCGTGGCTAAACTGCTCGGCCTTCCTGAGTGGCAGCCGACCATCAAGTTGGAAGATGGACGCGAGCACCGCATCGTCCTCGAAGGCGGCTCCATCGACGTGAACGGCGCGGGCATTCTGCTCACCACCGAGGAGTGCCAGCTCAGCGAAATCCAGCAGCGCAATCCCGGCATCAGCCGCGCCCAACTGGAGCAGGCATTTCACGATTATCTGGGCATCGATCAGACCATCTGGCTCAATCGCGGCATCTCCGGCGACGACACGCACGGCCACATCGACGACATTGCGCGCTTTGTTGGGTCGACGACGATTGTTGCCGCCGTCGAGCCAAACACGAGCGACCCCAACCACGCGCCGCTGGCCGAAAACCTCTCCCGGCTCAAGGCTGCCCGGACCCTCGACGGCAAGCAATTCGATTTAGTCGAACTGCCGCTGCCGCGTCCGGTCGTCTTCCAGGGCCAGCGCCTTCCGGCCAGTTACGCCAACTTTTATATTGCGAACGAACTAGTTCTGGCGCCCACCTTCCACGACCCCAACGACCGCGTTGCGCTGAACACGTTGGCCGAGGTTTTTCCGGATCGCGAAGTGATCGCCATTCATAGCGTTGATTTGGTCTGGGGACTGGGCACGCTGCACTGCATGACCCAACAGCAGCCTGCCGCGCTAACATCGAATCCATGATCGACGACCAGGAAGCTATGCAAGCCGCGCTCGCCGAAGCCCGCCTCTCCGCGGAGGCTGGCGAGGTGCCGATTGGAGCCGTCGTGGTCAGCGAGGGGGAAATCGTGGCGCGCGGGCAAAATCGCGTGCTGCGCGACCTGGACCCCACGGCCCACGCCGAGATCGTCGCCCTGCGCGCGGCGGCCGCGGCGCTGGACAACTACCGTCTGCCCGGCTGCACGCTCTATGTAACGCTGGAGCCGTGCGCCATGTGCGCCGGGGCCATGATTCATGCCCGGCTTGCCCGGCTGGTCTTTGCCGCCGCCGATCCCAAGGCGGGCGCGGCCGGCTCGGTGCTCGCGGTGATCAACCATCCGCAGCTCAACCATCAAATGGACGTGGCGCAGGGAATTCTGGCCAATGAGGCGTCTGAATTGTTGCGGAGTTTCTTCCGCGAACGGCGATAGCGGTAAACTACCCGCATGAAGGTGCAAATGTACGCCACTTCCTGGTGCGGGGATTGCCGCGCGGCCCGGAAGTTTCTCGACTCCCACGGCATTGAGTACACCGAGATCGATGTGGACGCCGATCCGGCTGCCTCGGCCGAGGTGTTGCGCCGCGTGGGCAAGAGGGCCGTTCCGCAACTGGTGATCGACGGCGAGTGGTTCCAGCCCTATAAGCCGGGCCGCGGCCTGCTTTTCGATGAGTTGCACCAGCGGCTGGGAATTCCTCGCGCCTGAAGCCTATCTCCTCGTACAATCAAGGGTTGGAGCAGGGCCGCCAAACGCGGCCCTGGCAAGGAGTCTCCCTTGATCGACCGCTATACTCGCCCGGCAATGGGCCGCATCTGGACTGAAGAGAACAAGTACCGCTGCTGGCTTGAAGTGGAGTCGGCGGCAAGCGCCGTGCTGGCCGAGGATGGGGTGATTCCCGTTGCCGCGGCGGAGGCCATTGCCGCCAAGGCCGGCTGTTCCGTCGCCCGCATCCATGAGATCGAGGCCGAGGTGAAGCACGACGTGATCGCCTTCACCACGGCGGTAGCCGAGCGGCTGAGCGCGCAGGGCTTTGCGGCCGAGTCGCGCTGGCTGCACTACGGGCTGACCTCTAATGACATTGTGGACACGGCGCTGGCGCTGCAAGTGAAAGAGGCATCTGTGCTGATCCGCTCTGGCCTGGTGGAGCTGCTGGCCGTGCTCAAGCGGCGGGCCGTCGAGTTCAAGCACACGCCCACCATCGGCCGCACCCACGGCGTTCACGCCGAGCCCACCACCTTCGGCCTCAAGCTGCTCAACTGGTACGCCGAGATGGAGCGCAACCTGGCCCGATTCGACGCGGCGGCCGAGGATATGCGCGTAGGTAAGCTCAGCGGCGCGGTGGGAACCTTTGGCCATCTAAAGCCGGAGCATGAGGAGAAGATCTGCGCGCGGCTGGGGCTCAAGCCCGCGCCGGTGGCCACGCAGGTGATTCAGCGCGACCGCCACGCGGCTTACATCTCGACGCTGGCGATTATCGCCAGCACGCTGGACAAGATCGCCGTCGAGGTGCGCCACCTGCAACGCACCGAGGTGCGCGAGGCGCAGGAGTACTTCAGCGAACAACAGAAGGGCTCCTCGGCGATGCCGCACAAGAAGAACCCCATCACCAGCGAGCAGATCAGCGGACTGGCGCGCGTGCTGCGGGGCAATGCGCAGGCGGCCTTCGAGAACATTCCGCTCTGGCATGAGCGGGACATCTCGCACTCCTCGGTCGAGCGCATCATCTTTCCTGACTCGACCATTCTGGTGGATTATCTGCTGGCCAAGGCGGAAAACCTGATCGACCGCCTGCTGGTCTATCCCGAGCGGATGAAGAAGAACCTGGAAAGCACCGGCGGGCTGATCTTCAGCGGCCAGTTGCTGCTGGACCTGGCCGAGGCTGGAATGTTGCGCGAGGAGGCTTACCGGCTGGTGCAGGCCCACGCCATGCGGGCGTGGAAGGAAGACCTGGTATTCCGCGATGAGATTGCGCGGGATGCGACGATCACCAAGCTGCTCAGCCCGGAAAAGCTGGCGCGGACATTCGACTATACGCGGCAACTGGGGAATGTGGACGCGATCTTCCGCAGGGTGCTGGGCGAATACTGATGGAAGCCATGAATCTCACCGTCGCAATCACCGGCGCATCCGGCGCGGTCTTTGGCCGTGAGCTGCTGTGCGCGCTGGAAGCGGATGAGCGCGTCGCCCGCGTGCATTTTGTGGCTTCGGAGAACTCGTTGCGCGTTATGGCCGAAGAGCTGGGCGTCAGCGGGCGCAACGATCTGCTCGAAAAGCTGCTCGGAGCGGCACCCGTGAAGACTGTGCAGCTCTCCGACGCCGACATCGGCGCGGCCATCGCCAGCGGCAGCCATCCATCGAATGGAATGATTATCCTGCCCTGCTCCATGGGCACGCTGGCGGCTATCGCCCACGGCCTGGCCAACTCGCTGATTGCCCGCGCCGCCGACGTCACGCTCAAGGAACGCCGCCCGCTGCTGCTGTGCGTGCGCGAGACACCCTTCAACCGCATCCATCTCAGAAACATGACGCTGGCTGCCGACGCCGGCGCAGTCGTCTTCCCCTGCATCCCCGCCTTCTACAACCACCCTATCGACTCCACCGAGATGGCCCGCCAGTTCGTCTGCCGCGTGCTGGCCCACATCGGCCTGCCCCAGCCGGGAGCCTATGTGTGGAAGGCGGACGAATAGCAAGATAGAGAACAGGGAACAGGGAACAGGGAATAGGGAACAGGTCGTCCCTATAAGCGCTTTCGGGAAAACGGCTCTCCGCCAGCTTCATCGGTGGGCGGTTCAACGCCGTCTTCCGGACCTTGCCGGGAGGTTCGTTCCGCCGGAACCCTACGCGTTGCCATCAGCTTGCGCTGGATGCGTTCCGCCTGATAGGTGCGGAAGGCTTCGCGGAAGAGCTCGCTGAGGTTGCGGCTCTCCTCAACGGCAACGGCGACCACCTGTTTTGCCAACTCCTCTGGGAAGCTGATGGTAAAGACGCGGGAGGATCGGGTGCGAGGAATGCTCATCGTTGTATTATGACAAATTACGACATTATCGTACAGGGGTGTAAATTGCTGATTTCGATTTGCCCTTTTACTCCAGGCAGTGGGCGGGTTGCATCTGCAATTCGCCTGTCTGCCTGGCGGCGGTTGACCAGTGCGTGTGGAAACGACAGCCCGGCCTTGCCTAAGGAATTATTGCCTTTCCGCACAACTCTGCTTGTCACGGGGGGCAGGGCTTTCTATAATCCATCCAAGACCGCATTGGAAACCGAGGTGGCATGGTATACCCATCCCCCCGGCGCTCAACCGCCCAAAAGAGCGGTTTTGCCTTTTGCGAGCAAGCGTATGAGCATTGATCTCCAATTTGGCAATTCCCAGGAGCACTGAATGAAGAAGTTTGTCTTTACATCTGTGATGGCACTGACGAGCATTAGCCTCGTTATGGCGCCCATGCTTCGTGCACAGGATATCGTCATCAAGGATCCTGCAGAGTACAACACCTACCAAAACTGCACCACACAGAGCGATGCCAAGACCCAGGCCACGTGCCTGGAGAACTTTTTGCAGGCTTATCCACAGAGCGTCGTTAAAAACGCCGTTCTCGATTCACTCATAGACACCTACCAGGGCCTGAATGATCCGGACAAGACGCTCGGCGCGGCCAGCCGTCTGCTTCAGGCGGATCCCAACAACATGAAGGCCATCTTCATCTCGGTCATCCTCAAGAAAGGCCAGTGCGCCAAGACCAGCGATGCGCAGACCTGCGACGATGCCGCGGCGCTTGCCCGCAAAGGTCTTCTTGCGCCCAAGCCGGCCGGCACATCCGCCGACGACTGGAAGAAGCTGACCAGTGGAACCTATCCGGCTTTCCATTCGGCTATCGCGTTCGACCTCGCGGTCTCCAAGAAGGACTTCAAGGGCGCAGTCGCCGAATATACGGCGGAATTGATGCTGTATACGGATGCTCAGACCCAGGCCGGGCCGGGATTGCAGGACACGCTTCTTCTTGCCAAGGCGTATTCCCAGCCCGGCGCCCAGGATCTGGTGAAGTCGATCTGGTTCTATGCCCGCGCATGGGACTTCGCCCCTGCCGGTTACAAGGCCACCATTGAAAAGTCGCTGGAATACTTCTACAAGAAGTTCCACGGCGACCTGAATGGCTTGGATGACATCAAGGCTCAGGCAGCCCTTACGACATTTCCTCCAGGAACTCTGGTGATTCAGGCCGCTAAGACGCCTGCTCAGTTTGCCCACGACGCATTGGTGGGGGGAGACCCGGCGAAGTTGAATTTGGGAGACAAGGAGTTCATTCTGGCGAACGGCGTCAAAGAAGACGCCGACAAGCTCTGGGCCGTGCTGAAGGATCAGGTAACCCCGGTTCCGGGAAAAGTCATTGAAGCCACTGCCTCGGTGATCAAAGTTGCCGTAACCCAGGATGCCAAGGATGCCAATGTGGCCGACTTTATCGTCAACCTGAAGAAGCCTCTGGAAGAAAAGGAAATCCCGGCGGTTGGCCATGAGTACAAGATTCCGCCGGCAACCGCGCTGGTGGGAACCTACGACTCTTACACGGTGGTTCCGGCCACGGATACCGCGGCTGCAACCGCGCAAATCGTCTTGCGGGACGGAGAAATTCAACTGGAAAAGAAGAAGCCCGTTCCTGCGCATACCACCCCCAAGCCATCTGCCGCACACAGGCCGCCGGCGAAGTAAACGGTGGATCGCATGATTCGTTGATCGTGCCGGATCCGGAAGGCTCCGGCGCGACCCACTCTCCTCCTGGGCCATCAAGGGGCAGCCTGCATCCGGCTGTCCCTTCTTGTTATTCCCACTACTCTCAACCAAAAGCCCGCCGCACGCAGCGCCCCCACGCAGTGGTAGGCTAGGGGCAGCATGGAACGTTTCAGAATCCTCCCCGCTATCCTGGCCCTTGCCGTCATCGCCTTGGTATGCGCCCCCTCCAACGCTCAGGATGCTCAGACAGACCAGAATGACGCCAACGCTCAGCCCAGCCATGTGCGCAGGGCTGACCGGCGCCCCATGCCGTTTCCTCCCGGCAACGAGACGACAGTGCCTGCCGCCTCGCTCGAGTTCCGCCCTTATGACCGGATGAGCCAGCAGGATCGCGACCTGGCCGCGGACGCGGAGTCCGCCATCGGGGAGCGCGCCGGCTTTGCCAACCTGGAATTCAATCAGGGCAAGTGGAGTTACCAGCAGGTGGTTTGCCCCGCGCTGCCTGGTCACCTCTTCCTGCAGTTCACGCGCAACAACGGAAAAGGCGACGTGAGCGTATTTTCGGCATCGATTCCGCGAGGCGGCGACGGCCGCGTGCGCATCATCCCCATTCTGCGCCGCGGCTATTCGCTCTTTTCGCCCGCGCCCATCAACGCGCTCACCATCTCGGCCTTCAACCACATCCGTGCCGAAGAGCACGTGGACAATACCCCTGAGTGGCTCGGAACCGGTCTGTGCTACGCTGCCCTGGCCGGCGTTCATCCCCAGATCGGGCCGCCGGAGGAGACCGCAATCAAGAAGCTCCCCGCTGTCCCGCCAGGCAGATTGACGATTCCCGTGCACGGGGGCGCCGTGATCCGGTTTACCGATGTCGCCGCGATTCCCCGGCCCATGGAGTGGAGCATGACCTTCAACGGCAAGGGAAAGCTGCTGAAGGCCACACATTCAGCAGCGCCGAAATCGGGGGGAAAGGTTGTTCAGCAAACTCCGGTTGAGGTCCAGGGAAAACCTGTCCAGGCGACTGACCCGAGTGGGAAGGCGATACTCATCAAATAAGTTATTAGTTGACAGTAGTCAGCGAAAACTGATCACTGATCACTGTTATTCCCCCAGCATGATGCGCTGAATCCGCGTGGCGCGCCCCGTTTTGGGATCGCAGGCGATCAGCGCGGCGCACATCTTGGGGTTTCCCTTGGCGGCGTCGAATTTGCCCGGCATTCCGGTAAGAAACTTGCGCAGCACCAGCTCCTTTTCGACGCCGATCACGCTGTCGTAAGGGCCGCTCATGCCCACGTCGGTCTGGTAGGCGGTTCCGCCCGGCAGCACGCGCTCGTCGGCGGTGGGAACGTGCGTATGCGTGCCCAGCACCGCGGTCACGCGCCCATCCAGATGCCAGCCCATCGCCACCTTCTCGCTGGTGGCCTCGGCGTGGAAGTCCACCACGATGACCTTGGCTTTGATGCCGGTCAGCAGCGCGTTGATGGCGTGGAAGGGGTCGTTGGTTGTGTTCATGAAGACGCAGCCTTGCAGGTCGATCACCGCGTACTCCACGCCGCTCTCGGTGGTTCCCTCATAGACGCCATGGCCGGGCGTTCCCGGCTGAAAGTTCGCCGGGCGCAGTACGCGGCGGGCGCGCTCCTGGCTGCAGGCGGGGGCCGCGTTCAGGTAGTCGATCAGCTCGCGCTTGTCCCAGACGTGGTTGCCGGTAGTCAATACATCCGCGCCCAGATCGAAGAGCTCCTCGGCAAGCAGCGGGGTCAGGCCAAAGCCGCCGGCGGCGTTTTCCGCATTAATAATAGTCAGGTCCACCTCATGCGCCTGGCGCAGATGATCGATGTGCTCGCGCACGATCTTGCGCCCCGCGCTGCCGAAGATGTCGCCGATGAAAAGAATGTTCACTGCGCGTCTGCTTCCTGATCTCTGTTCTCTGATCTCTGTTCTCTGCTCCTCATCAAGGGAAAGAGGATCACATCGCGAATCGACTTGGAGCCGGTCAGCAGCATCACCAGCCGGTCGATGCCGATGCCCTCGCCGCCGGTGGGAGGCAGCCCGTAGGCCAGCGCGCGCACGTAATCCTCGTCCATCTGGTGGGCCTCTTCGTCGCCATGGGCGCGCTCGGCTAATTGCTGCTCAAAGCGCTTGTGCTGCTCCACCGGATCGTTCAACTCGCTGAAGGCGTTGCCCAGCTCGAAGCCGCCAATGTAAAACTCAAACCGCTCGACCCAATCGGGATTGTCCGGATTCTGTTTAGACAACGGCGAAACAGCGGTTGGAAACTCGTAAATGATGGTGGGCTGAATGAGATGTTCTTCGGCAACCAGCTCAAAAATATTCGCGACGGCCTTCCCAAGAGGTTGGCTATTATCAAGAACTTTTCCGAACTCGTAAATCACACCAAGCATGATTCGGCTAGCTGTGTACTTTGGATCGTTGCGATTCTCTTCGGCCTCTTTAACCTCTTCGGGGTCAGTGAGTATGTGCGGCGGAGGCTCCGGTTCCTTGCTGAAAGTGAAATTGAAGTTCGCACTCCTGAACCCTTCGATCCAGTGATGCATTCCCGCTTGGGATGAAAGTGATTCCATAGCTGGAACATTCCTGTTGAGATCTTCCGGCCACCACTTGATGATCGCCTCGCGCATCGTCAGCCGCGTCCACTTACTTAGATCAATCTCCACGCCGTTGAAGTTCGTGATCGTCGTCCCGTTCACTTCTCGTGCCACAAACGCAATCAACTCCTCGGTCAGATCCATCAGGTCGTGGTAGTTGGCGTAGGCCTGATAGAACTCCAGCATGGTGAACTCGGGATTGTGCTGCGTGCTGACGCCTTCGTTGCGGAAGTTGCGGTTGATCTCGTAGACGCGGTCGAAGCCGCCGACGACCAGACGCTTCAGGTAAAGCTCCGGCGCGATGCGTAGAAACAAATCCAGATCGAGCGCGTTGTGGTGCGTGGTGAAGGGCCTCGCAGCCGCGCCGCCGGCGATCTGCTGCATCATCGGCGTCTCCACTTCCAGATAGCCGCGCTCGTCGAAGAACTGGCGGATGGCCTTGAGCACCTTGGCGCGCTTGACGAAGACTTCGCGCGAGTCGAGGTTGGCGAAGAGGTCCACATAGCGCTGGCGATAGCGCAGCTCGACGTCGGCCAAGCCGTGAAACTTCTCCGGCAGCGCCAGCATGGCCTTGGCCAGAAAGGTCAGCGTCTCAACGTGGATGGTCAGCTCGCCGGTGCGCGTGCGGAAGAGGTAGCCGGAGACGCCGATGTGGTCGCCCAGATCAAGCAGCTTATAGAGGGCGAAATTCCTCCACGATGTGTTCATTTCCTGACGATCTGCATGGGACATAACGCCTTTGTCCGCAGACATCGATGGAAGGTTGTGAGGTAGGCCGCCGACGTCCGGCCAACGAGATCCTGGCTGCCCGGCCGCATCGAGGCGAACGTAAATTTGCAGCCGCTCGCCGCCTTGTTGGAGGGTCGCAAAACCAGCCTTTCCTTGTGCGCGAATAGCCATGATGCGCCCGGCCACGGCCACCGTCACACGGTTGGCTTCCAACGCCTCGGCTTGCGCTTCGCCCCACTTGGCGCGCACCTGCGGGACAGTATGCGAGGCAGGGAACTGGTTGGGATAGGCCGCCTGCCCCAGCTTGACGATCTCCTCGAGTTTTGCTTTGCGCAGGTCGAAAAGGCTGCGCTCAAATTCCGAATCGAACACGGTGATCCCTTCCATTCAACGGGAAAAGGCCCAAAAAGGAAGTATACCCGCTCCCCGGTTTGCCCTGTATGCTGAGAGGGAGCTTCCATGCCCTTCAACCGTCCCATTCCGGACGACCAACCGCACCGCAAGCCTTCCGCCGGACTTGAGGGGCTGGTGCAGGCTGAAAAGCTGATGCAGATTGCGCTTCTGCTGCCCTCTTCGGCGTTTATCGGTTGGCTGGCGGGGGCGTGGGCGGACCGCCACTTTCACCAGTCGTGGATCGGCATCGCCGGGTGCGTCTTTGGCGGCATCTCGGGGCTGGTTTATGTGGTCCGGCTGGTGATCACGACCGAGAAACATTCCCGTATAGAAGATGTGCCCCAGAACGGTACCGGAGAGGATAGTACTGACAATACGTTATGACCCAGGAAACCCACCCAATCGTTGATTTCACCCATGAGAATCTGGAATCGCTGTTCAAGCGGGTACTTGGTAACATACTGATTCTTGGTTTGTTATCCTTTCTGGCGGTACTGATTGGCTCCGGCTGGCGCAATGCTGCGATGCTGGCCGTGGGCGCCGCAATCTCGGCCGCAAGCATCCTGGAGTGGCGGCGGATGGTCCGCGTTATAAACGCCAGACTCGATATGCAGAAGACCGCCACGAACACATACGCGGTGGCACTCTTCTTCGTGCTCAAGCTCATCCTTTTTGCGGGGGTGATTTATGTTAGCCTGAAATATATCCAAGGCTCTGTATGGGCACTTCTCTACGGCCTGGGTCTGGCGGTATTGACCATTGGCTGGGAAGGTATCAGGCTGATTAAGGACTGAACGGTTCTCTTGCAGCGAGCCGAGCGGAAACAGAAAGATTCATCTCACAATGCCGGAAACATGGATTTTTGTCCGTTGGCTGAACGGCCTCTTCATGGGGTTCGAAGTCAAGGTTTTTCAATCGCTTGGGATTCTTCCCGCCGAGGCCGCTCAACAGGCCGTCAAGGTCAATCAAGCTTTCGGGCTGGAACTGCTGGTGGCTGCCGGGCTGATCGCCTTTTTCATCCTTGTGCGGCTAACGCTGTCAGTGGAGAAACCCAACCCGGCGCAGCAGATTGCTGAAATGATACACGAGTTCACTGGCGGCCAGGCTGACCAGACCATCGGCCACGGATACCACCGCTTCCAGGCTTTCGTTACCTGCATCTTCCTGTTTGTTCTGTTCAATAATCTGTTGGGGCTGATCCCCGGCCTCGAAGCTCCTACCAGCCACCCTTGGGTGCCCCTGGGCCTTGCGGTGCTCACCTTCTTCTATTACAACTATCAGGGCTTTCGCGCAAATGGCCCCATCGGCTATCTGAAGCAATTTGCCGGGCCCGTCTGGTGGCTTGCGTGGCTGATGTTTCCCATTGAGATCATCTCCAATCTGGCCCGCATGATGTCGCTCACCATCCGTCTTTACGCCAATATGTTCGCCGGCGATATGGTGACGCTGGGCATCTTCTCGCTGGCGCCGGTAATCATTCCCTCGGTCTTTATGGGCTTCCACGTTTTCGTTTCCTTTATTCAGGCTTACATCTTCATGCTCCTGGCTATGATTTATCTCTCCATGGCAGTAGCGCACGAGCACTAATGTTTTGTTACAACCCTCGTCTAAAGCGAGGAAAAAAATTCGCCGGAGAGCGCTTCCGCTCCGGATAACGAACGGCCGCCAGCGTGAGGGGGTCAGCACGGTGCACCTCAACCACCCACTGGCGGCCAATTCCAAGAGAAGCAGGAGAACTATGCGGAAACTTCAATATGTGTTCATGGCCCTGGCGTTTCTTTGCTTCGCCGTCCCGGCCTTCGCGGATGGCGGCTCTGCCGCTGCCAACCTGGCGCCCATCGGCGCCGGCCTCGGCATGGCGCTGGCCGCTGGTCTCTGCGGCCTCGGCGAGGGCAGGGCCGTCGGCTCGGCTTGTGAAGCGCTGGCCCGCAACCCCGGCGCTCGCGCGGCGATCCAGACCTTTATGATTATCGGTCTGGTTTTCATCGAGTTTCTCAGCATGATGACATTTGTCATCATCCTGATGAAAGTTTAACGAGTACTGTTTTCAAAGCTCAAAGCGGCCTCACCCGGGCGGGTGGGGCCGCTTTGCGTTTGTACCGGTTTTAGTGAGTTCTTAGTGTGCTTCCGGGGCTACTCTTTCCGGTCGCCCGCGCAGCATCTGAATGGCTTGCCGGTAGTCCAGCCCGGCGGGGACCGGCGTATACCTGGTCATCTCCTGCATGGAGTCGATGCTTTTTGCCTTGAACAGGATGCGCAGGTCCATCTTGATCTGGAAGCGCGCGATGCGCCACTGCCCCGCGCCCACCTCGGCCTGCTCCAGGACAATCCATCCCCCCTTGTCCAGCTTGCCCAGGATGCCCCAACCATAGTTGGTGTCCTGCTGCAAGTGGCCCTCCAGGCGCGTCACGCGCTCCTGTGCGGCGTTAATCCAGAGTTCGCCGCTCATAGCCGTCAGCGCCTGTGTCTCCAGGTCGGGCGGGCTGAAAGCGGGGTTGGGATGGAAGCGGAACTTATCCACCGCTCCCGAGGAACCCTGGCCAACGCCCTCAAATTCGTAAGTAAACGCCTGGGGCAACATGCGCAGCAGCTTCAGGACGATCCCTGTGTCTGCCTCCTCGCTCTGTTTGCGATGGCGCTGCTGGCTTGGGTCGCTGAGCAGCGCATTCAGGCGAGCCTCTTCCCGCTGCTCGTCGTCCGGGCTCAGCGGCTGGTCGTTGATGGCCACCAGGCGGGCCACATCGCCGTCGCGGGTCTCGGCAATCTCCTTGGTCGAGGTCATCCGCGGGCTGGACTTGCGCAGCCGGTAACGCATGGGGTGGCTCAAGTCCTGGGCGGTGCGCACCTCGGTGGCCAGCGCCCGCGCCACCAGCGCCTGGGCCTGGGCGAGCGTGAGGGCGGCGGGAGGCTGCCCCAGGGAGGCGCCGGCACAGAAAAACAACAGGTAAAACGGCAAAATGTTGAGCACAATCTCTAGTTTAGCGGGCATAAGCCGTCCGAGGAGGGGGATTGAATCCCTTTCTCTGTTAGACGCAAAGATGCCCCTTACGACACTTTTGTTGAAGCCATGGGGCTTGGTTGCGTATAGTGCGATCAGGGGACAATTACAAGGCTAGAACTTTCTTAGAGTCTGAAGCAGACCGCATTCGACCAAAATTCCCCACCCCCCGGGGGAGCAACAGTTGGTCCTGGCGAGCACCGGGCTGCGCACTCTCTGAGTATTCTTGAAGGAAGGCCCCGGAAGGAATCACACCATGGCAGTTGAAAACGCTCCCGCGCGCATCGGCAAGACCGTCGTAATTTGCGGCGAAGTGAAGGGCAGGGAAGACTTGATTGTGGATGGGCGGGTAGAGGGGACCGTGAGCCTCTTGGAGAGCCGGTTGACTATCGGCCCCAATGCCAACGTTGCCGCCGATCTCTCCGCCAAAGATATTTTGATCATGGGCCAGGTGCAGGGCAACCTGGTCGCCAGCGGCCGCGTCGAGTTGCGCTCCGGCTGCCTGGTGGAAGGCAACATTAGCGCCCTCCGCCTGGCGGTGGAAGACAATGCGGTCTTTCGCGGCAAGGTGGACTTGACGCAGGCCGTTTCCAAGGGTTCTGAGGCAGCAAGCGCGCCGCGGGCCAGAGGCATCTCTTAACACGAAGCTGCGCGCCGTTTCTACCGTGTGCCAATTGCCGGACTGCAAGAGGATTTGAAGGTGTTTAGCCGATGGTTTGACAAAAAAAAAGAGGAGAGCGTTTCTTCCGCTTCCCTCACGGGCTTGACCGGGCCCAAGGTGCCGCGCCACTCGGGCGGATGGGCGGCGTTGCGCCAGCGGCTGGATGCGGCATCCGGCTTCCAGGCCATCGACATAGGCTACACCTCTCCGGCCAATATCAACTACCTGACAGGCCTGGGCCACAGCGTCTTCGTGACCGATCTGGTCCGCGATGCCTGCACCGGGAACTGGCAGACCGGCGTTGGCGAGGACGGCAACCCGGTTTGGAACGTCGAGGACTTTCTGGAGCAGTCGCTCGACTTTTCAGGACGCATGTTTGACGTGGTGCTGTTGTGGTCCACTCTCGACTATCTGCCCCAAGCCTTCGTGTTTCCTGTGGTTGCGCGCCTGTTTGAGGCCACGAATCCGGGTGGGCTGGTGCTGGCCTTTTTCCACACCCAAACCAAGGGCGAGGAGACAGCGCACTGCCGCTTCCACGTCACCCCCGGCGACGTGGTCGAGATGCAGTTGGCCCAGCAGTTTCCCATTCAGCGCGCCTTCAGCAACCGCGGCATCGAGCGGCTCTTCGCCCCCTGGTCCGGTTACCGCCAGTTTCTTGCCAAGGACGGCGTCTCGGAAGTCATCATTACGCGCTAGAGTGACACCATATGGTCCTGCGCTTTTGAGGGCGTCACGGCTTCGTTAGCCGTGCCGACAAAAATGCGAAGACGGGATAAGTCAGGTACACCAAGCCGATTTCCGAGTAATAGCTTAGCGCGGTCATCTTCATGGGGCCGTAGGCAAACATCGGGTAATCGAAGACCAGGTTCATGACGAACCATAACGCTCCCACGAGCAGGGCCTCGCGAACCGGCACTGGCCGGTCTCGAAAATAGCGGGCGAGCAATATTCCGGCGGTCAGCAGAACAACCAACCCCATCAGCGTACTGAAGAGCGGCGCGTTGGATTTCTTCAAGGGAAACACAACAAATGAGATGGCAAACGGAATCAGCCAACTAAGAAGTCCGAGCAACACGGCGCGCTTCCAAAGAAGCATACTTGCCTCCACGCCGAGGATTCTAAGCAAATAACCGGGGAGGAGACAAGGGAATTGTCGCTGTGGTAGATTGGGAATCCACGGAGGAACAGGGGCTATGGCGGCTGGAATTCAGCTTACCGGCGATGAAGAGAAGACCATGCGGGGAACGCGCATTACCTGGCTCGGACATGCGACCGTGCTGGTCCAAACCGGCGGCGGCGCCAACATCCTGATCGACCCGTTCATCGCACAGAATCCCAAGTACCCGAAGGATTTCGTCCTTCCGGCGAAGATTCATTACATCCTGCTGACCCACGGCCACGGCGACCATATCTCCGATGCGGCTCCGGTGGCTGCCCGGCACAATTCCACCGTGGTGGCCATCTATGAGTTGGCGGCCTGGCTCGAGGGAAAGGGCGTGGCCAAAACCATCGGGATGAATCTGGGTGGAACCGTGCAACTGGACGATGTGGCGGTCACCATGGTGGAGGCCAAGCACTCGTCAGCGGCACAGGATGAGCAGGGAACTCACGATGTGGGGGTCGCGGCAGGATTTGTGCTAACCGTTGCGGATGGCCCGGTCCTCTATCACGCCGGCGATACGGCGGTCTTCGGGGATATGAAGCTGATTCAAGAGTTATACAGGCCCGAAGTGGCCATGCTTCCCATTGGAGGACACTTCACCATGGGCCCGAAGGAAGCGGCGCTGGCTGCGCGCTTTCTGGGAGCGAAAACCATCCTTCCCATTCACTATGGAACCGTTCCACAACTGAAAGGGACACCGGAGGAGTTGGCCGCACTGGTCGATACCAGTGTCCGGGTGGTGCGGTGGGCGCCAGGGGAATCCATCCAGGCAGGATGAGATTTTGCCGGGAGGATGGGGCTGGCAAGCCAGCCCCATATCCATCCCGCGGTTCCATTTACTTGCCGGACGCAGCCTTCTTTTGCTCCGCCCAGCGGCGCCTGGCGGCCTCGGCAATGCGCCTCCGTCCTTCAGGGGAAAGATGCCTCTTCTTCCGCTTCTTGTAGGCTTTCTTGGCGATTGGGGCAGCCGCAGCCTTCCCGCGCGTGGCTCCGAAGCCGCTGGCCAGCAGAGTGCGAGCCCGTTGCAACTGAGCAATCTCGTGATCGATGTGAATCAGAATTTCTGAAACTCCCACGGTTCCTCCTGTTAGATGCTTGTAAGTGATTCCGCTCGCGATGCGCTGTAATAATCAGGCGCGCGCGAACAAATCACACATCCAGATAAACAGAATACGCAACTTAAAACTCTTTTACAAACAAAAAATTTACTTAGTACCCGCGGATATAACAAGTGATCGCAAAATCCCTTCCGCATGAGACGGCGGATAGGTGGTATGGGAGTTATCTGCCTGGTGGATGCTAGAGATAGCGCGTAGGTCTCTGCGGAGGCAACGGGCGGCCGGACGCATCGGATGCCGCGGGAAGCCCGGAAAGATCCGGGCCGCCAAGATGCACGCTGGAGGAAGTTTCAGCGGCGCGATAGTTGCGCAGATCGCGCAGGATATCCTGCTTTTCGCGGGCATACTGGCCAGCCAGATTGGTCAACGCATAGGTGATGATGTCGCTGTGGTGCAAATCCTGCATGGAGGGATCGCGTCGCATATTTACCCACAAGCGATGCACCAGCTGCACGTCGTCGGGGCTCAGCTTGGGCGCGTGTGGTCCGATGTAGAACACCTTGGCTTCGCCGCTGGGCTCGACGACATAGAAGTTGAACTGGCGTCTGGGCTCCGGCAGCGCCTCCCAGGCCTGCCCCAGATGAAATGCCTGGTCTTCGGCGGTGATGGAGCTGGAGGCTCCGGCGACCACCGAATCCACCTCCAGTGAGTTGGCGCCCTGCGCCAGAGCGGCGAAAACGTCCCCGGCGGGAATCAGAAGCAAAGAAACCTTTTTGCCAAAGCTCTCCGCAACGGAGATGGCCTTGGTGAAGATCATCTGCTCGTGCTCGCTGAAGCTTTGGTCCGCGGCGCTCAGGTACTCCGGCCCGCCCACGCCCATCATGCGCACGCTGATGACTACCACGTCCTGATCTTCGGTGCTGGTGTGAGAGAGCGTCCACTTCAGCGCGAAGGGGTTGGCCGCGTCGCGCATGGTCACCATCACGCCTCCGGGGCGGATGGCCGCGGACGCCCGGCTCACCGTGTCCTGGTGCTCCAGTTGGAAGAAATCCTTCATCTGGTGTGCGGTCAGGGCATGTTTGCGCAGGTTGGCGCGTTCAGAGAGTGTAAAGATGACGAAGAAGACCGCGGCAAACAGGACACCGCTTACCGTGGCCACTGACTTGGTGAACAGGTTGACGATGGCGGTGGAGATCAGCACCAGGAAGACCGAGAGCAGCCCCACGGGAATCTCAAACTTCCCGATGCGGATGTTGGGAGGAACCTTCCAGCCGCGTTCGCCATGATACTTCCAGCGCAACACCAGCATGGCCAGGCTGTTGAAGGTGAACGACCAGATCACGCCGAAGGCGTAGGCCTCGCCCAGGATGATCACGTTGCCCCGGCTGGCGATGATGGTGATCATCTGCAGGATGAAAACCATGTTCACGATGCGATAGCTGGTGCCGAACTTTTTGTGCGGCTTGCGGAACCAGTCGGTCAGCACGCCGTCCTCGGCCACGCGCATCAGCACGCCTGTCGAGCCGATCATCGAGGTGTTGATGGCGCCGGAGAGAATCAGGAAGCCGACCAGCACCACGAAGATGCGGAAGGCGATGCGCCAGAACAAGGGGCCGACCATGAACATGGCCAGGCCGGCGATCAGGTTGTCCTGGTAGATGTGGGTGATTTGCCATGGCGGAATCAGCATGGAAGCCAGCAGCGTGGCGCCGCCGGTGAAGATGAGGCTGTAGATGGCGATGACAATTGCCGCCCGCTTCAGGTTCTTCAGCTTGGGGTGCTCGATCTCGCGGTTGACCTGCGCCAGGGTCTCCTCGCCGCTCATGGCCAGAATCGAGTGACCGAAGGCCATGAGAATGCCGAACAGGCCCATCATCGGAAGCAGTTGCGGCATACCTCTGAGGAATCCCAGAGCGTCGCTGCTGAAAGTGAGATGGGAAGGTATGGGCGATGGAGGCAGGTGAACGCCGGGAGTCATGAATACCGAGTAACTGCCCCACAGCAACAGGATTATCACCATCACAGTGGTGATCTGCATGACGCGCAGGGCCTTACTGCTGGACTCCTCGATGCCCATGACGTTCTGCCACCAGTAATAAATGGTCACCACGGCCGCGAACACCGCCGCGGTGTGATTCATGTCGAACTGGAAGGGATGATGATGCGCATCCAATAGTGCCGGAGGCAGCCAGTGGCTGGTGTTGGCCACTATCAGCAGCTCATTCATCAAGCCAGTAATATATTGCCCGGCTGAGACGCCGGAGATTGGCCCGGTAAGAATGTAATCGAACATCAGGGCCGAGACGCTGAGTTTGGCAAAGCCGCCCCCCAGGGCTTCCTTTACCACGCGGTAGACGCCGGCGCGGGTGAACATCGAACAGCTTTCAACGTAGACCGCGCGCACCGCAAAGCTGAACAGCATGATGCCGAGGATGAACCACGGCGCCGCCTCGCCCACCATCTGCTCGGCGATGCCTCCGGCATAGAAAGCTGAGGAACCTAAATCATTGAGGACAATGGCAGCCGCGCGCCAGAACGAAATGAACGTCAGCATCACCGAGGATGCCACGATGAGCTTGACGCGGTCGGAAGGAGGGGCAAAGGTCGTTCGGGTGGATGCCATTGCGATTGTGCCGGTTCGAAGGCCGGCTTTCTTGGGTTACAGGAGCGGAAATCATCGCCCGCACTGCGTTGAGTTTATTTCCAAATCAAAATCGAGTCAACGGGAAAAATCAGCCTCTGCGAATTGAGCCCTCAAGCGCGCGGCTGGGGCGGCTCATCCTTGCCGATAAGCTCCATTCCGTCCTCGACAAAACTGATGAGCACAACCACGGTAGAGCCAGCCAGACCGACAAAAAACATGACTTCCAACAGCCGCATTGCAAAGATAGCCAGTTGCATAAGCAAATTGTAGCCTTTTTCCCTCCTTGTTTGCAGCTTTCTCCGGAGAATGCACTGGGCTGACGCGAATTTCGGCGAATTACCTGCCTTGGGCCGGCGAGTCCGCGTAGTAGCCGGTGCGATGGCGAATATTGAAGGCCTGGGGCGCGGCCCTATCGACTGTGAGACCCGCTAACAAGGCGGGGCTCATGCACTCTGCGAATCGATGCAGATGGTTTATGAGACCGGTTCTTAGATGCGGCAGGCGGCAATCGGTCGGCGGCGGCCTGAGCAGCTTTAGCTCACGACAAAGCCTATCAATATGTGGTATTCTTCTGGCGATTTTTTAATGAGGTAATTTCGATGATTCTGTTGGATGTCAGCCGCCTCTGGCAAGTGAAGCAGGCGTTCGCCGTGGGGATTTTGGCAATTTGCTGCGCGCTCGCGCTTGCGCCAGCAGGGTATGGACAAACCGATCAAGCAAGCCAGGAACCTGACCGCGCCAGCAAACCGACGCCAACGAGCACCGCAGCAGTGCAGCCAACGGCCACGCCCCCATCGGCCGGCGAAGCGACAGTTTACGTCTACCGGCCTTTCCAGTTTTCGCCCGTCGTGCACGTTTGGATTTATGTCAGCGGCGGTCATTATGCCACGCTCGACCTTTTCACATACATGCAGGCCAGGGTGCCGCAGGGTAAGGTGTTTATCTGGGGACTCGGATCTACTTCTGACGGTGATACAGATCAATACTACCTCGACATCCACGGCCTGCCCCCGCCGACTGGGCGCTGGGCTTCCGTTCCCGGATGCGCAGGGCTGGATTTGCGGCTAGCATTTGGAGCATTGGCCTCGGGCGCTACGGCTGACACGCAAAGGACGGACACGACGCCCTGTAAAGATGCATTGCGTGAAGCCGTAGCGGCGATAGGGGCTGACTTGGGAGACACACTTAATTTGCCGGGGGGGCCGCAGATACTGGCGCTAAACAAAGGAGGAGTTGCCTTTTCATTAGGATCGTCGAGTTCCATAACGACCTGGAGAAGCAGCGGCCCGTCAGCCGAAGTCATACGGCTGTGCAACCTTCAAATTCAACGCCGTGGTAGATATAATCCCGATGATGCGTACGATTGCCACCGCGAAATGAGCGCAGCCCTCGCGATCCTGGCAGGGACTTTACCGGCAGCTCGTATTGGGATTGAAGTGGAAGCGGGAAAGACCTATTACGTCAAATGGTATTTCAAGACTGGTTGGAAAACAGCAGGGGGCAACCTGGAGCTTGTGAATGCAACGACCGGAGCCAAAGAAATCCATAAACTTCATCCGGCGAAAGCCAGGTAATTCGCTCGGGTGACCTAGTGTGCTCTCCGGACAACTCTGCGTACAAACGAATCGAATTCCCGCCTTACGCCACGCTCCCCACTGCGACCTCCGCTTCCGCGACCGGTCGCGTGTCCGGCTTTGCCTTCAGCAGCGGCAGGGCCACGGCCAGCACATCCTCGATGCGGCTGGCGTAATGGATCGCGACGCCCTCGATCAGCTCCGGGGTCAGGTCTTCGTCCACGTCCTGGCGGTTCTCGGCGGGCAGGATGATGGTTTGCACACCGGCCCGTCGCGCTGCCAAAAACTTTTCCTTGATGCCGCCCACCGGCAGCACGTTGCCGCTGAGGGTAATCTCGCCGGTCATGGCGGTCAGCGGACGAACCGGAGTGTCGGTCAGCAGCGAGACCAGCACCACGGCCATGGTGACGCCGGCCGAAGGGCCGTCCTTGGGAATGGCTCCGGCGGGAACGTGAATGTGCAGGTCGAGCTCTTTGGTGAAGTCCTCGGCGAGGCCCAGCGATGCCGCGTTCGAGCGCACCCAGGTCAGAGCGGCCTGCATGGACTCCTGCATCACCACGCCAATCTGCCCGGTCATGGCGAAGTTGCCCTTGCCCTTCATCTTGTTGGCCTCGATGAAGAGGATGTCTCCTCCGGCTGCCGTCCAGGCTAATCCTACAGCCACGCCGGGGCGCTTGACCCTCTCGGCGACCTCGGTGTCCACGCGCACCTGTATGCCGCCCAGGAAATCCTTGAGCACCTCGCGCGTCACGATCAATTTTTCCGTCTTGCCCTCGACCACGCGCCGCGCCTGTTTGCGGCAGACAGTCCCCAGCGTTTGCTCCAGCTTCCTCACGCCGGCCTCCCGCGTGTAGTGGCGCACAATGTGGAGCACCGCATCCTCGGGAAACTCGATCTGCTCGGGAGTAATGCCGTTCTCTTTGACCTGGCGGGGAATCAGGTAGCGGAAGGCGATGTGCTTCTTCTCGTCCTCGCTGTAGCCCTGCAGGAAGATCAGCTCCATGCGGTCCAGCAGCGGCGGCGGAACCGTGTCCAGCATGTTGGCCGT
>Ga0181521_10000317_pt1 | contig 57924 bp, 47 predicted proteins | sample PEATcosm2014_Bin_32_FD_119764 | JGI IMG/M metagenome (GOLD analysis project Ga0181521, IMG submission 119764) | Peatland microbial communities from MTU Mesocosm Facility, Houghton, MI, USA - PEATcosm2014_Bin02_60_metaG | ecosystem: Environmental > Terrestrial > Soil > Wetlands > Peat | place... | reverse complement strand
CCGAGTGAAAAGCGCAGGTCGTACTTGGCGAGGTCGAAGGCCACCAGGTAGACCAGCGCCTTTGATTCGGTCGCGTCAAGCGGATTGACGCTCGCCTCATGCCCGTACAGGATTCCCCGTGCGACGACCCCGGGCATCAGGGCGCTCAGGTACGTGTTCGGGAGGCCCCGCAGCGCGTACCACCGGCCGAGCAGCAGCTGGGGAGTGGCAGATTCGACCTCAAGTCCCAAATGCGAGGGCATGACAGCGAGATCGGCGTCGGCCGGTTCCACCAGTGCGCCGGCCGGCGCCGATTCCGGCGGGGTCCAGCCGCCGGGTGCCGCGCGCGTCTCGCCCTGCTCCAGGAATGCGTCGCGAAAGACTTCCTTCTTGACCAATGTGACGATCTTCTCGCCGCCCCAAACGTGATCGCGGAGAAAGTCCGTGACCTTCTCGAGCGAGCTGGCCCGGCCAGTCGTCCGATTGCGGACGTACAGGCGCCCGTCGCAGATAGGCGCGTAAGGAAGCTCCGATGCCCGCGCCATCTCGAGCGCACCCTGCTGGCCGGGGGCGCCGGCGAGGGCAAGAGTGCAGGGGCTCGAGCGATCACCAAAACCCAGCAGCAGGGTTCCGCGGGGACCTGTGTGCACAGAAAGCTGGCTTCCCGGCCGTGGGTTCTCGAGGTGATAAGTCTCGGGTTCCCGCGTTGCGCTCCAGTCAAGGGCCAGCAGGTACCATGCGCCGACGTGCGGATTGAGATTCGTGAGCGTCGCAGTTCCCGCCTGATTGTCTGCGCGCTGGACCGCAACCCGCGTGTCGGTCCGGAAAGGCTGGAGGTCGACGATCGTCGCATGAGCCTGCGCCTGGACCGGCGGCGATGGCGCGGCAGGTTCGGCCGCGACCGGGCCGAACAGTTCCACGAGCACGAGCATCGCGCACGCGAGGCGGACTCCAGCACGGTTCAGACAGCCAGAAACGCGCATATCCCCATCAGCACGACCAGCACCAGACTCCGGCCGTCCCGCAGTGCGAACAGTACCGGGTCGTCCGGCATCTTCCCGCGATTGGCTAGCAGCCAGAGATAGCTGATCCAGTAGAGCAGCAAAATGCCCGTGAGCCCGATGAACGCCGGTCTGCTGTACAGCTGGCTGAATGTCCTGCCGCTGGCCAGGTACATCGCCAGTACCAGCGCCGCGAGGTATCCGCTCGCGACCCCGAACGTGGCCACCATCGGCAGGTCGACAGCTTCATACGCCCGGGCGTGCGCAGCAGGCCCATCCCGCTCACGGTTGAGAGCGAGCTCTGAGTAGCGCTTGACCAGCGCCAAGCTGTAGAACAAGCACACGCAGAACGCAATCAACCACGTCGATGGATAGATCGCCACGGCGATCCCGCCAGCGGCCACCCGGGCCGAATAGCCCGCCGCGAGCAGCAGAGCATCCAGCAGAACGACCTGCTTCAGCCCCGCCGAGTAAGCGATCATCAGTACCACGTACGCAACCAGTATTCCCGCGAATCCCGCCCCGAGTCGCGACGCAAGGAAGCCGGCTCCAAGCCATGTCGCGACTATCAGCGCGATCGCAACCGTGCGAGATACCTCTCCGGATGCGATCGGGCGGCTGCGCTTCGCTGGATGCTTGCGATCCATCTGTCGGTCGATCAGGTCGTTGAGTACGTACTGGCCGGACGCGCACAGGCTGAAGGCCGCAAACGCCAGCGCGACGCGCGTGAGCAGCGTGACATCGCCGAGCTGATGGGCGGCGGCAAGCGGCACGACGACCAGCGTGTTCTTGATCCAATGGGCGGGGCGCAGTTCCGCCAGCCACGGCGGAAGGCGGCCGAGGCGTCGAGACGGGAGTGTGTCGCCGACCTTAGTCACGGCAGGCGAAGCCTCTTAGAAGAAAGCCTTTGCAACCGACAGCAGGCCCTTTTTCCACGGGACCCGATGGGTAACTCCGGTCGCGCGGCCCAGTTCGTGGCGATGGGACAGGTACCAGTCATAGTTGCGGAGCAGGGCATCGACGCTCGAGTAGCGCGGGCGGAAACCGAGCTGCCGCTCGATCCGGTCGATCGACACGAAGCTCTCCTTGGCGGCCGTGTCGTAGATCCACGGGTACAGAGGCGACAGGTGCAGCGCCGCCAGCAGCCGCAGCATAGCGATCGCTGGCGCGGCCGGCAGGCTGACGACGTGCCGACCGTGACCCGCCCGGTCCAGGACCGCCTGGATGTTCTCACGCATCGAACCGAAGTGCCGGGCGGCGACATTGAACACATCATCGACGCGCTCGCGCGGGCCCGTTGCGCACAGCTCGATGGCCTGGCACAGATCCTCGACGTCCAGCAGCTGGTAGCGGTTGCGGCCGTCACCGAGCACGGGGAAATTGTGTCCGGAATAGGCCCACTCGTACAGCAGCTCGAACACGCCGAGGCGTTCCGGGCCGACGAAGGTCTTCGGCCGCAGGATGGTTGTGCAAAGACCCTTGCCGCGGAATTCGGCACACGCCGCTTCCGCAGCAACCTTGGCCTCGCCGTAGGGTCCCACACCCTTGACCGCATCAGTCTCTAGCAGCGGATGATGGTCTGGAATTCCGTAGACGGCGGTCGAGGAGATGAAGATGAAGCGGGACACGCTCGCGCGCGCCGCCTGCTCGAGCACGCAGCGCGTGCCACGTATTCCGGTCGAGAGAATTTCGTCGGCCGAAGCAAGCGGCAGAGCCGCGGCTGCATGCACTACGATGTCCATTCCGGCGACCGCGCGTTCCATGGCGGCTGCATCGCGCACGTCACCGTCGATGACGTCGATCCGCGCGCGCTCGGGGTAGGCGAACGCCGCAATGTCAAGGGTGCGGACAAAGCATCCGCGCTCGAGCAAGTAGCGGCACAGATTGATGCCGAGAAAGCCGGCACCGCCGGTGATCAAATAGCGTAGCGACGTCATAGGCTGCCATACCGGGTGGAGGACGCTCAGCTGCGCCGCCGGGCAGGCGCGCGGCTTGCAGCCAAGCGTGCGGCACTGCGGTATCTGCGGCATCGGGACAACCGCGTACGCGGCCATAGCACGCCAGAAGGTCCGAGCGTCCGCCGCGGAACCGGCCCTTCCGTCAGCGGCGTACGCCTGCTGCGGCCGCGGCGTCGCGCAACTTATCGGGTGCGGCGCTGGCTTCGAGAGCGCGCGTGCGCGCAGGTCGCTGAATGCACGCGACGGCCGAAATTTGTTCGCGCACGGCCAGTCGCGCGCGGTATTCGATCCAGATGGAGAACCGCCCGGAGCCGCAACGATATCGGCTAAACGGGGCTAGCCGGGGAGGTCACCGACAGGGTGATTGAAACCCACGCAAAAGCATTGTCCGGTGCCTGATGGTCCGGGTCGGCAGGCGACGCAAACTGATGGCGGTCAGCGGCGGTGAATGCCGGCGGAAACACCAGCCGAGGCCGTCAACGGCGCTTCAGCGCCAACCGCGGCGCACCACGTAAGGCCGACCGTAGTAACCGCGGAACCACGGACGATAGGCAACGACGGGTGGCACGGGGTAGTACGCGTAGGGGGCCCCGTAGTAGTACGGTCCTGGCGCAGCGTAGATCGGCGCGGCGACCGCGAAACCCGGTACGCCGATTCCGAGGCCCACGACGACGCGGGCGGCCTCGGCCGAGGGCGCATAGCTGATCGCGGCCCCAGTCAGCGTGCATGCAACGGCGATGGCAGGTATCAGGCGCATGGCTCGGTCTCCTAACAACGTGGTCCCCACAGGTAACTACAACGCGATCACGCACGCCCGGTTGACAAACGAAGGATGGCCCGGAATGACTGCCTTGCAGGCATTGTTCGGCTGAATGGCGCGTACGTCAGGGCTTTCGGCGCGACGATCCCGGGCTCTCCCGAGACGGAGGGCGGCCGCCACGCAGCCAAGTGCCGGTCGCTCCGGAGGGTCCGTAGCGTGCTGGGAACCGAGCCAACAGTGCGCTCCGAACAGCGGCACGCAGATCTTGACGATTCTTTACCCTCGGATCTCGCAACGTTCAGGGAAGTTCGGACTCCAGGAACCGCAGTACGTTACCGCCCATCACGAGGCGGATGTCCGCGGCCGTCATTCCGCCTGCGAGCAGCGCTTCGGTAACCCTGGCGACGCCGCTCGCGTCGAACGGCGCCTCGACCGCGCCATCGAAGTCGGAACCGAGCGCCACGTGCTCTACTCCGACCAGCCCGACTGTTACGCGAATCGTATTGGCGATCGCACGCGCGTCGTGGCCGCAGGACGCAGTGTCCCAGAAGCCGATCCCGATCAGGCCGCCGGACGCCGCGATCCGCCGGACTTGGTCGCTCGTGAGGTTACGGTTGTTATCGCACGTGGCCTTGACCCCTGTGTGTGACACAACGACGGGTTTGGTCGCGAGCGCGAGCACGTCATCGATGGTCTTTGCGGACGCGTGCGCGAGATCGACGATCATGTGGCGCGCTTCCATCCGGCGCACCAGCTCGCGCCCCTTGTCGGTGAGACCAATCTTGTTGACGCCGGCCGACGAGCCACCGATGTCGTTGTCGAAAAAATGGCTCGGCGACATCATCCGGTAACCGGCCTCGTACAGCCGGTCAAGATTCGCGAGGTTGCCATCGAGTGCGTGCGCGCCTTCGATGGAGAGGAGGCCCGCGGTAATCGTCGGATTCGTGCGGCGCCGCTCGCGGTAGGCCCTGAGCTCGTTCGCGCTGTGTATCACCGTGAAGCGTCCTCCAGATGCCGCCGCGGCGGCGTGAAGACGCTCAGCCTGGTAAAGCGCGCGCTCCGTGAGGCTGTACCAGGTTCTGGGGGGCCAGCGCTGGACGACCGCGAGCCAGAAGATGTTGTCCGACTTGTCGTCATTCGTGTCGTAGTTGAGGCCACGCGGCGTTTTAGTCGGAAGGGAGAACACCTGCAATGCGTAGTGGCCCTCGATCAGCCGCGGCACGTCGACGTGACCGCGCACGCCCCGGCGCAGAAGGTCTCGTCCCCATAGCAGCGAATCGGCGTGCATGTCGGCCACATCAAGCGTCGCGTGCAGGCTCGCAGCCGGTGCGGATACGGTATACGGCGGCGGGTCGGTGACGGGGTTCAGCTCCCGCTCGACGATCCCGGGAAGCGCGACGAAGGTCCCGACGCCGATCGCGACGAGGCCGGCGACGACGATGAAGGCGATCCATCTCATGTGGGCGATCCGTGGTTGAGCCATCCGGCTCACGCCGGGCCATGCTGCGCCGATTCCTGGCCGGCTCTGAGGCACGCGGATCTCCGCGTCACGTATTCAGGCGCTAGTCGCCGACGCGGGAGTCGGCAGGCTCTGCGCGGAGCCACATGGCGGCATTCGACGCGACAGCGGCATGCCGCTCGGGCGTTGCTCGACCATCTCGACTCTTGCAACAAGTCCTCCGATGATGGCGGCTCGTGTCATGGTAGTCAAATCAATGGGTTACGAACCAATGGGCGCGGCGGCATGTTCCCTCTATCATCTGGCGGACGTGCCACGCGCAAAGGACTGCATTTGCGAGCGTACGGCCCGCCGCCCGAGGAAGCGTGGGCGTCGGGCACTGCGTGGCATCGCGGTATGTGAAAGGCCGGATACGCACCGGTCGCTCTCGCAGGTATAGGTGTTGCAACAAATTCTGGGGAGCGAGCGATGAGCGATGTCATGCTCGACTTGCAGCGGCATCCATTCGTGGCGGGCATGCGCCCCGAGCACTGGGCCAAGCTCGCACGGCTCGCGCGGCGCATGGAGTTCCCGGCGGGCGCCATCCTGTTTCCCGAGGGGGATGAGCGCCACGAGTTCTTCCTGCTGATCGCAGGACGCGTGGCTCTCGAAATTGTCTCGCATGGACAGTCGCTGCGGGTGGATACGCTTGGTCCGGGGGCCGCGCTCGGCTGGTCTTCCGTGCTGCTGGGCCGCGGCAAGCACTTTCAGGCGCGTGCCCTCGAGCCGGTGGCCGCGCTGGTGTTCCCGGGCGCGGAAGTACTCGCGGCCTGCCACGAGGACACGGATTTTGGCTTCGAGATGATGCACCGGCTGCTCAGCGTCGTGTCGGCCCGGCTGCAGGCTGCCCGCGTCAAGGTGCTGGACACCTACTGGCCGGTCGCGAAGAAAGCAGGCGCCTGAGCCCGTTCACAACCTGTCGAGCAGCCAGCCCGGAACGATCGCGATCACGATCGCCGGTATGAGGCATACAGCGCCGGCGACCCAGGCGAGTCGTCGCGAGCCGTCCTCCACCGCGCCTGGCGCGGCACCCTGCATGAACATGAACTGGATTACGCGCAGGTAGAAATACAGGCCCAGATAGCTCGCGACGAGGCCAAGCACTGCCAACATCGTATGGCCCGCAGCGAGCACATTGCGGAAGATGAGGAACTTCGCAATGAATCCCGGCAGCGGCGGTAGCCCGGCGAGCGACAGCATCGCTAGGGCAATCGCCAGCGCCGCGTACGGTCTTCGGTGAAACAGCCCCTCAAACGACTGCAGCCGGTCATGCGCCGCGTCGTCCGCGCCGCTCGGCAGTGCCGTGAAGGCGAGCAGCGTCATCACGCCGTAAGCCGCCAGGTAGAACATGATCGCCTGATAACGTCCGGCGCCAGCGCCGAGGAACGCGAAATACAGGTAGCCCGCGTGGGCAATCGACGAGTAGGCGATCATGCGCCGGAAGCTCAGCTGCCGGATTGCGGCGAGATTGCCCCACACCATGGAGGCAAGTGGCAGGATCGCGACCAGGGCCGTGACCGGCTGTACGACCGGCGCGCTTCCGAACAGCCGCAACGCGGTCAGCAGCACGGCCGCCTTGACGACGGTGGCCATGTACCCTGTTACCGGAACGCTGGCCGTTTCGTAGGCGTCGGGTGCCCAGGCGTGCAATGGCACGACCGCCGCTTTCAGGAACAGGGCCGCGACGACCAGCGCCGCGCCGGTCGTCGCGATCGGATCGGTTGCCCCGAGCGCCGCGGCGAACGCCGCGATGCTGAGCGTCCCTGACGCGCCATAGAGGAACGACGCGCCGAGCAGAAACGTGGCGGTCGCCGTACCGCCGAGCACGAGGTACTTGAGGGCAGCCTCCGCGCTCTCCGGACGCTGGAAGCCGAGCAGCACCAGCGCGTACACGGGCAGTGACATGATCTCGAGGCCGAGGAACAGCGTCTGGAAGCTGGCGGATGACGTCAGCAGGCAGGCGCCATAGAGTGAGGACAGCAGCAGCGCGAAGTAGCGGCTGTCGCTGAAATCGTCCCGCGACAGCAGGATCACCGGCACCGCCAGCGCGAGAAGCACGAACTTGGCCAGTGATGCGGCTGGCGTCACGACGTAATGATCTGGAAACGGTGCCGCCGTGTAGCCGGTCGCATGCAGCCACAGCGCGGCGATCGCAGCGGCCGTAGTGGCAAAGAGCGCCAGCGTGAATGCGCCGCGCGCACGCACGCTCGCGATCTCGAGCGCCAGCAGCGCCACGATGCCGCCGAGCAGCAGGTGCTCCGGCAGCATTGCCATCAACACGGCCTGCCAACTCATGGCCGCGCCTCCGCCGTGCGGTCACCCAGCAGGAACTCCTGGTACTGCCGCGCAGCAAGTTCGGTCTTGCGCAGCAGGGGTTGCGGATAAAGTCCGATTGCGAACACCGCGACGACGATCGCGGCGAGGATCAGCCGCTCGCGGCGACCGAGATCGGCAAGCGGCTGGTGCGGTGCATGAGCTGCGCCAAACAGGAACCGCTGCGCAAACCACAGCATGTACCACGCGCCGAGCACGACGCCGAGAACGGCGCTCGCGCTGAGCACGAGCGGCGCGACGTGACCGTGCTGAAATTGCGGCCATGCCGCATCGAAGGCCCCCATCAGCACCATGAATTCTCCGGTGAACCCACTGGTCGTTGGCAGGCCGACCGACGCAAGCGTCAGGATCATGAAAAACACCGAGTAAACCGGCAGCAGGCGTGCGAGCCCGCCGTAGTCGGACAGCTCGCGCGTGTGGCAGCGCTCGTAGACCATGCCGACCATCAGGAACAGGCCTCCGGCGACCAGGCCGTGGCTGACCATCTGGATGATGGCGCCCTGAATCCCGAGCAGGCTAGCGCTGACAAGCCCGAGCATCACGTAGCCGAGGTGGCTGATTGATGAGTAAGCGATGATTTTCTTGATGTCCGTCTGTACGAGCGCGAGGCACGCGCCGTACAGGATGCTGATCACGGCGAGCGCCATGATCGCCGGAGTGAAGTATCGGGCGGCCACCGGGAACAGCGGGATGCCGAGCTTCATGAAGCCGTACGTGCCCATCTTGAGCAGCACGCCTGCAAGGATGACCGAGCCCGCGGTAGGCGCTTCGACGTGCGCATCGGGCAGCCACGTGTGCAGCGGCACGATCGGAACCTTGATTGCAAACGACAGTGCAAAGGCGGCAAATAACCAGTTCTGGACGCCTGCCGGGAGCGTGCTTCGGTACAGGTCCTCGAACGCGAACGATGGCGGGCCGCCCGTCCGCGGCAGCGAATAGACAAGGTAAATGAGCGCGGCGAGCATCAGGATGCTGCCGAATGCGGTGTACAGCACGAACTTGAGCGTTGCGTATATTCGGCGCTCACCGCCCCAGATGCCGATGATCAGGAACATCGGGATCAGCATTGCTTCCCAGAACACGTAGAACAGGAACAGGTCCTGCGCCAGCAGTGCGCCGAGCATCGCGAACTGAATCAGCAGCAGCATCGCGTGGAACAGCTCCACGTCGCGGCGGACGGCCGTGACCGTGCCGGCGACTACCAGCGGGCCGAGAAACGTCGTCAGTGCGACCAGGAGCACATTGAAGCCGTCGAGCCCGATCCGGTACTCGACACCCCAGGCGTGGATCCAGGGTATGCGGGTCTCGAACTGCAGTCCCGGGACCGCGCCGTCGAAGCGCACGAACAGCCAGGCCGTAAGCGCCAGCTGCGCGGCCACGACCGCAAACGACAGCGCGCGCGTGCCCGCATCGCTGCCGCGCGGCAGCAAGGCGATCCCAAGGACGCCAGCGATCGGGAGCCACAGCACTGCGTTCAGGAGCGTCGCGTCAGACATGGCGCCACATCCAGGCGATGCAGACCACGACCCCGAGCCCGGCCAGCAGCACATACAGCTGCAGACCGCCCGCCTGCACGCGGGACAGCCGGCTGGCCGTCCGCTGCGCAAGCGAGGTGAGGCCGTGCAGCGTGCCGTCGATGAGCAGCTGGTCTCCATCGCGCAGGAACACGCGCGCCGACAGCCACAGGAGGGGGCGGGTGATCACTCGGTCGTAGAGCCCGTCGATGAAATAGCCGCCGGACAGCAGGCGTTGCAGGCCGCGGACATGCGCAGCGAGCCGCTCGGCGCGGGCCGGACCCTGCGCGTACAGAATTGCGGCCCCGGCGAGTCCCGCGAGGGCTAGCACCACGGAAGTGACTAACAGCGGGGTCTCGTAGCCCGCGAGGCTCGCATGGACGGCGGGTTCGCGTAGCACCGGCTCGAGGAACTGCGGCAGTGCCACGAAGCCTCCGACGGCGGACAGTACTGCAAGCACGACCAGCACTCCAGTCATCGCGGGTGGCGACTCGTGGACGTGGTGCGACGTTTCCGTGCTCATGCGCGAGGGCGTCAGAAACGTCAGCCACAGCAGCCGGAACATGTAGAACGCGGTCAGCGCCGCAGTCACGGCGCCGACCCCCCAGAGCAGCGGCGAGCCGCCGCGCTCACTGGCGAACGCAAACCACAGGATCTCGTCCTTCGAGAAGAATCCCGCGAGCGGCGGCAGTCCGGCGATCGCCGCCGTCGCCACGGCGAAGGTCGCGAACGTCAGCGGAATCCGCCGGGCGAGGCCGCCCATGCGCCGGATGTCCTGCTCCCCGCCGAGCGCGTGGATCACGCTGCCAGCGCCAAGGAACAGGCAGGCCTTGAAGAACGCGTGCGTGTACAGGTGGAACACGGCGACGCCGTATGCGCCAACCCCGAGCGCGAGGAACATGTAGCCGAGCTGCGAGATCGTCGACCAGGCGAGCACCTTCTTGATATCGCTCTGGGCCACCGCCACCGTCGCGGCGAACACTGCCGTCAGCACGCCGATCACGGCAATCAGCTCGGAGGCCACCGGCGCGTGCTGGTAGATGCCATTGAGCCGTGCCACCAGGTATACGCCGGCAGTCACCATCGTCGCCGCGTGGATCAGAGCCGAGACCGGGGTCGGACCGGCCATCGCGTCGGGCAGCCACACGTGCAGCGGGATCTGCGCGGACTTCCCCGTCGCTCCAATGAACAGCAGGACGCCGACCAGGTCGGCGGACAGGGCCATCGGCGCGCCGGTCGCGAACGCCGCCTGTACCTGGCTGATGTCGAGCGTGCCGAGCGCGTGATAGAGCAGGAACATCCCCAGCAGGAATCCGGCATCCCCTACCCGGTTGGTGATGAAGGCCTTCTTCCCGGCGCGGGCCTTATCGGGATCTTCGAACCAGAAGCCGATGAGCAGATAGGACGCGAGCCCAACTCCCTCCCAGCCGACGAAGCACACGAGTAGCGACCGGCCGAGCACCAGCAGCAGCATGAAGAACAGGAACAGGTTCAGGTACGCAAAGTAGCGCGCGTAGCCGGGGTCATCCTTCATATATCCCGTGGAATACACATGAATGGCAGAGCCCACGCCCGTGACGATCAGTGTCATCACGGCGCTCAGGCGGTCGAACCAGAACCCGACTGCAAACGAATGGCCACCCACCTCGGCCCACGTATAGTCGTCCGTGACCAACGGTGCACCGCCGGCGCCCGCGAGCTCGGCGAAACACCGGACCGCGGCGGCGAACGCGAGGATCGGCAGACCGCAGCCGACTATGCTGACGAAGCCGCGGCCCAGACGGGGCCCGGCGAGCCCGTTGGCCAGGAAGCCGACGAGGGGCAGAACGACGATGGCGGTCAACAGGTGCATCGTTACCCCTTGAGCCGGGTGTAGGCGCCGACGTCCAGCGTCTGCCGCTGCCGCACGAGCAGGAGCACGATAGGAATTGCGATCGCAATCTCCGCGGCCGCGACCACGAACACCAGTAATGCGAGCACGGCGCCAGATGCCGTGGCGGTCCGCGCGGCGAACGTTACAAGGCTCAGAATCACGCCGTTGACCATGAGCTCCATGCACATCAGCATCACGAGCGCGTTGCGCCGGATGATTACCCCGATCAGGCCGAGCGCGAACAGCGCCACGCTGAGCGCGAGCAGGAACTGCGTTCTATCCATCGCGCCCACCGCGGCCCTGGATCACCGCAATCGCCGCCACCACCGCGGCGATCAGCAGCACCGACGTGAGCTCGAAATGCAGCCAGTACTCGCGCAGGAAGCTGGCCGAAAAGGGCTGCAGCCGGAAGTCCGCCGGCGAGGTGCTGGCGGGCCCGGCGGTGTAGTAGCGCGCAACAGCGTGGCCGAGCCCCGCGGCCAGCAGCGTGGCCACTGCAACGCCCGGCACGAGCAGGCGCGAGTAGCGGTGCACGAACGACGGGTCGCGCGTGTCGAGCAGCATGATCACGAAAACCATGAACACCATCACGGCGCCCACGTAGATCAGCACCTGGAACACCGCGATCACGTGCACACCGAGCAGTGCATAGATGCAGGCGAGGGACAGCATCGTCGATATCAGGGCGAGCGCGACGCGCATAGGATGTCGCGCGATCAGCACCAGCAGCGCTCCCGCCAGGGCGGCGGCAGAGAACGCGTACAGCAGAATCGTTTCGATCACGGCGCGCTCCCGCTGGCGCCGCGGGGCGGATAGGGCTTGGCGACATCGCGCTGCGGTTTCCAGCCGAGCAGCTCCTCGCGGCCGAGCCACATCCGACTGCGGTCAAATGCCGGCAGGCCCGGGGTCTCCGGGACCATGCGGATCGCGTCCTCCGGGCAGGCTTCGATGCACAGGCCGCAGAACACGCAGCGCGAGTAGTCGATCTCGAACCGCACCGGGTATTTCGGGTGCGTGGGGTCATCAGGGTCGAACGCCGCGTCGATCTCGATGCACCGCGCCGGACAGACCGTCGCGCACATGTTGCAGGCGATGCATTGCGGACTGCCGTCCGGACGCTGCGTGAGCACGTGCTTGCCACGGTTGCCGGCAGCGTAGTCGGCGCGTATCTCTTCGGGGTAATAGGCGGTGAGCGCGCCTTTCCGGCCGGTCACCCACTTCCACATGTTGGCGAGGAATACGCCCCCGGTAATCCAGAGGCCGCGCGCGACCTCGAAGACGTAGGCCCGCTCCCACCAGCCCATCCGTGGCTCGTTCCAGTAGCGCTTGCGGCGGTGCGGTACGTTGCTCACTGACGGACTCTCACCGTAATACCGCGACCGCGACGGCGGTCAACGCCAGGTTGGCGATCGCGAGCGGTAGCAAGACCTTCCAGGCGAATCGCAGCAGCTGGTCCCACCGGAAGCGCGGCAACGTCCAGCGCACCAGGATCTGGAAGCTGCAGAGCAGCAAGATTTTGACGAGGAAGGTCACAACCTGTGTGACGACGACCGTGCCGTGCCCGAGCGGCACGCCGTGCCCGCCCGGCAGCGCGAAGCCGGCGTCGGTGAGCCACGGCAGGTTGTACCCGCCCAGAAAGAGTGTCGTGAACAGCGCGGCGATGATCGCGATCTCGATGAATTCCGCGAACATGAACAGGCCCATCTTCATGGCGCTGTATTCGGTGTAGTAGCCGGCGATCAGCTCCGATTCGGCCTCCGGGAGGTCGAACGGGATGCGCTTGTTTTCGGCGATGGCCGCGGTCAGGAACAGCAGCGCGGCGAACGGCTGGTAGCAGATGCCCCAAGCCGGCAGCACGCCGAGCACCGTGCCCGACTGGCGGCGCACGATAGTATCGAGATCGACCGTGCCGTAGATCAGAATCAGCCCGAGGATGGTCAGGCCCATCACGAGCTCGTACGAGATCAGCTGCGACCCGGCGCGAATCGCGCCGAGCAGCGCAAACTTGTTCGCCGAAGACCAGCCGGCCAGCATCGTGCCTATGATGGTCAGCCCGCTGAATGCAAACACCACCAGCACCCCGGCGTCGAGCGGCGCGATCTGCATGGGGAAGCTCTGCAGGCCATACGTGCCGGCGAGAGCTGGGAACAGTCGGCCAGGTACGAGGGCGCCACCGAACGGCACCACCGCGAATACCAGCATGACCGGGACGAAGGTCACCCACGGTGCGATCGCGTAGGCAACGCGGTCGTAGGGTACTGCCCGGAAGTCCTCCTTGAGCAGCATCTTGAGACCGTCGGCGAGGCCGTGGAACAGGCCCCACCAGATCAGCCGGATCCGCGTGAAAGGGATGCGGACGTACGCCCGGTTCGCTCCGATTCGGTCGGCCATGATTGCCGCCTGCTTGCGTTCGACCCAGGTCAGGACCGTGCCGAAGGTCAGGAGCAGCCCGAGCGCGTAGGCGATGTATACGGCACTGACCGCGAGCGGCACGTTCATGGGTGAACTCGCGCGGGAGCAGCCAGTGCCTTGAAGAGCGTTTCGGCGTCGGCGATGGTGGCAGGTTTGGGGAAGCAGGGCCGGAATTCGCTGACCGTGCCCTCGAAGTTCGTGTAGTGGCCGTGACGCTCCGTCTGGATGCTGAGCGGCACGAACACATCCGCGTGGCCGTTCTCGGGCCGGAGAAATGCATTCAGGAAGACGATCCGGGCACCGCGCGGCAGGGTCGCGAAGTCGCAGCCTTCCCCCCATACCAGCACCAGGTCCGTGCCGTCGGGCAGCGCGGGCGGGGCATCGCCGAACAGCTCCCGGGCGCCTGCCGTGTTCGGATTCTTGTCGGGACGGATCAGCAGGTCGTCGGCCAGGCGCTCGCCCGGCTCCGGGTCGCAATCTGACTTCACGAACGAGGTGAACACCGTGCCGAGGTACTGCTTGAACGCGGCAAGTTCCTCGTTCGATGCCCAGTTCGACACCAGCGCAACCGGTCGCCGCGCCGCGCCTATCAGCTCGCGGGCCGCCTCGATCGCGGTGTCGAGTTCGACCGGCTTGCCCTTCAGCATCGACTGGTCGGCCCGTTCGCGCTCGAAGATCCGCGCCAGATCGCGCCCCTTGTTGCAGATCCAGGGACCATTCACCGCCGGGTTCTCGAGCGGTGTGACGCGTGCAATGCTGGTGTTCTGCGCCGGGTCGAGGGTCTGCACGCGCCAGTCGTCCTTGCGGTGCCAGATCTGCACCGTGCAGCCGCGCTCGCACCCGGGACAGACCGACGGTGTCGGCTCGAGGTACCAGATGCGGGCCTTGTAGAGGAACTGCCGCGACAGCAGCGCGCCAACCGGGCATAGGTCGATGATGTTGTCCGAATACGGGTCCTCGCCGAGCGGCCGGTCCTCGACCGGGCGGATGTTCGACACGTCGCCACGCCGCTCGACGCCGAGAGCCATCGACTTGGATATCTCGTGCGTGAAGCGCGTGCAGCGCAGGCAGAGGATGCAGCGCTCGTTGTCAAGCAGGATACGGTTGGAGAGGTTGTAGTACTTGGTCGAGCGCACCTTGGGCTCGACGGATTTGGACGGCTCGCCGTTGTAGGTGTAGTGGTAGTCCTGGAGAGTGCACTCACCGGCCTTGTCGCAGATGCCGCAGTCGACCGGGTGGTTGAGCGTGATGAACTGCAGCATCGCTTTGCGGTGCGCCTTGACCTCGGGCGAGTCGGTCAGCACGCGCATGCCGGCGCTGACCGGCATGTTGCAGGCAATGTCGAGCCCGCGTCCCTCGACCTCGACCAGGCACATCCGGCAGTTGCCGGCGGTCGACAGCTGCGGATGCCAGCAGAAGTAGGGCACGAAGATGCCGTTGGCGAGCGCGGCCTCGAGCACCGTCTGGTCGGCATCCGCGTGGACAGTCTGTCCGTTGATCAGGATGTCGGGCATTCGATCCGACCTTCGTAACGCGAACGCTTGTTGGCGATGCAGTACTCGAACTCGTCGCGGAACTTGTCGAGCATCCCGGAGGCCGCGTAGCCAGCGGCATCGCCGAGGCCGCAGATCGTCGTCCCGTCGTTGTACTTCGCGATGTAGTACAGGCGCTCGATGTCCTCCGGCCGGCCTTCGCCAGCGACGATGCGGTCCACGATGCGGTGCATCCAACCCGTTCCGTGTCGGCACGGCGTGCACTGGCCACAGGATTCGTGATGATAGAAACGGAGCATGATCTGCAGCAGGCGTACCATGCACGTGCCTTCCGCCACGACGATCATGCCGCCGGAGCCGAGCGTGGAGCCGGCGCCCCACAGGTCCTCGTGGCTGAGGCGCAGGCCGTCGATGTCCGCGGCCGTTAGAACCTTCGACGAGATGCCGCCGGGCACCACCGCCTTCAACGCGCGCCCGCCGAGCATTCCGCCACAGTCCTCGTCGATGAACCGGCGCCAGGGATATCCGAGTTCCACCTCGTAGACGCCGGGCCGGTTGATGTGCCCGGACACCGAGAGCAGCCGCGTACCAGGACTCTTCTCCGTGCCGACGGCCCGGAACGCTGCGGCGCCGTGCGCGATGATCCCGGTCACGTTGGAGAGCGATTCGACGTTGTTGACGACCGTCGGCCGCTGATACAGCCCCTTCACCGTGAGGCGGGGCGGACGGTTGCGCGGGTAGCTCTTCTTGCCCTCGAGCGAGGCGATGAGTCCGGACGCCTCGCCGGCGACGTACGCCCCGGCGCCGCGGTAGACGATGATGTCGCAGTCAAACCCGGTGCCGATGATCCGTTCGCCGATATAGCCGCCGGCGTACGCTTCCTCGACCGCCGCGGCCACGCGGCGATACGGCAGGTCAAACTCGCCGCGAATGTAGATGAAGCAGTGACGGGCGTCGAGCGCGTAGGCCGCGAGCAGCATCCCTTCGAGCAGCAGGTGCGGCGCGTTCTCGAGGATCCAGCGGTCCTTGAACGTCCCTGGCTCGCCCTCGTCGGCGTTGGCGACCAGGTAGTGCGGTTGGCCGTCGCCCGGTATGACGACCGCCCACTTGCGCCCCATCGGGAACGAGGCGCCGCCGCGGCCCTGCAGGCCGGACGCCGTGACCTCCTGCGTGACCTGCTGCGGCGTCATATGGCGGAGCGCCTTCTCAAGCGCCTGGTAGCCACCGCGCGCCCGGTACTCCGCGAGCGTGTGCGAGGTCGCGGTCACCGGGAACGTCATCAGGATCTGCCGGCCCGCCATGGCTACTTGAGCTCCTTGAGCAGGTCGTCCACGGCCTGGAGCGTCAGGTTCTCGATGTACCGGTCGTTGATCATCATCGCCGGGGCCGTGCCGCAGGAGCCGAGGCATTCGACCGTGGTCAGCGTATAGCGGCCGTCCGCCGTCGTTTCGCCGGGTGCGATGCCGAGTTTCCCCTGCACGTGTGCGAGGAGCGTTTCGGCTCCGCGCATCGAGCAGCTGACGTTGTGGCACACCTGCAGGTGCCAGCGTCCGATGGGTCGGCGGCGAAACTGCGTGTAGAAGGACAGAGCCTCCTCGACCTGGATCCGCGGCACGCCGAGGCAGCCGACCAGCTCGTCGATGTCCGCGTCGGCGACGAAGCCACGCTCCTCCTGGATGCGCCGGAGGCATGGCAACACCAGCGACGAGGCGAATCCCGCCGGAAAGCGCGCACGCATGGCCTCGAACTCGGGCACGAGGCTTTTCATCGGTCGCACTCGCCGCCGATCATGTTGATCGACCCGAAAGTTGGCACCAGGTCGGCCAGCTGGTAGCCCTCCAGCATCCGGTGGACGCCGCCCACGTGCACGAAGCTCGGCGCCCGCACGTGGACTTTGTACGGCACGCCGCCGCCGACGCTGACGATGTAAAAGCCAAGCTCGCCGTTCGCGCCCTCGTGCGCCGAATAGATCTCTCCCGCGGGCACATCTGGCCCATCTACGATGAGTTTGAAGTGGTTGATCAGCGACTCGATCTCGGTGTAGACGAGGTGCTTGCCGGGCAGCGTGCAGCGGCTGTCGTCGACGTTGATCGGACCCGACGGCAGCCGCGCGACGAGCTGCCGGATCATATGCACCGATTCGTCCATCTCCCGCATGCGCACGAAGTACCGATCGTAGTTGTCGCCCTTGATACCGACCGGGACCTCGAAGTCGAGTTCGCCGTAGGCAAGGTAGGGGATGTCCTTGCGAAGGTCGCGTGGAACGCCGGTCGAACGCAGGATTGGCCCGGTGAAGCCCCAGTTGATCGCCTCCGCCGTGCAAAGGACGCCGACGTCCCGCATCCGGTCTATGAAAATGCGATTGCGGTCGACGAGCCCGTGGACGCGGCCGACGAACACGTCGTACTGCTGCAGGATCTGTTCGAGCCGTTGGAGCCAGCCGTCCGGGAGGTCGCGGGCGAGGCCCCCGATCCGCCCGAAGCTGTACGTCACGCGGGCGCCGGTCAGGTCGGCGAGGTGCTCGTAGACGTAGTCCCGGATCGTGACGAGGTACAGGAACGCGGTCATCGCGCCGAGTTCCATCAGCGCCGCGGCGGTGCACGTCAGGTGATCGGCAATGCGTGAGTACTCCGCGAGCAGCGTGCGCAGGTAGCGGCAACGCGGCGTGATCTCGACGCCCATCAGCTTCTCGACCGCGTCGCAGTAGGCGAAGTCATTGATCAATGCCGAACAGTAGTTCAGCCGGTCGACGTACGGGATGAGGTTGTGCCAGGTGTGCGACTCACACTCCTTCTCGAAGCCGCGGTGGAGGTAGCCGCAGTGCACGTCCACCCGGACGATGTTCTCCCCGGACAGCTCGGCGACGATCTGGATCGTACCGTGCGTCGCCGGGTGGGACGGGCCGATGTTGACGACCGTCGTGCCCTCGCGCTCGCCTGGCCCGAAGGCCGGGCGGATGGGGTTTGGCAGCGGCGTGTCAACGGGCATCGGATCACTTCCGGTAGGGGACCAATGGCTGCTCACGGTGTTTCGGGTAGTCCTTGCGCAGCGGGTGCCCGACGAAGCCCTCGTACAGCAAGATCGGCCGCAGGTCCGCGTTGCCGCGGAACTCGACGCCATACATGTCGTGGCACTCCCGTTCCGCGTATCGCGCCGCGTCGTACAGCGGCACCAGAGAGTCGACGACCGGCGCCGCCGCCGGCACGCGCGTCTTGACGCGCACGCGCACGAACTCGCGCGTCGTGTAGAAGTGATAAACGACGTCGAAACGTGGGTCTCGCGCTGGCCAATCCACGGCGGTCACATCAAGCAGCAGGTCGAAGCCGAACTCGAGCTTCAGGGACCGCGCGACGTCGAGGAGCTGGTCCGGCGCGATCAGCAGCGCCAGCGTCCCATGGGACACTGCCGGGCCCGGCGCCGCCACCTGCCAGCGCTCGATAATCCGCTCGTGCACCGGTGCGGCCACGACTAAAACGTGTCCGTCAGGATCGGGTGCCGGTCGCGCGCGATGCGGTCCTGCAGCTTCATGATCCCGTCGATGACCATTTCGGGGCGGGGCGGGCAGCCAGGAATGTACAGATCGACCGGGATGATCCTGTCGATCCCTGGCAGTGCCGCATAGTTCTGGTAGAAGCCGCCACTCGTTGCGCAGACGCCGAACGCGATGACCCACTTCGGCTCGCACATCTGCTCGTAGACACGTCGCAGGACCGGCGCCTGCTTGTGTGCCACGGTACCGACGACCAACAGCAGGTCCGACTGGCGCGGCGAGAAGCGCGGCAGCGCGGCGCCAAAACGGTCGGTGTCATACAGGGTGGAGCTAACGGACATGAACTCCATCGCGCAGCAGGCGGTGACGAACGGGTACGGGAACAGCGAGAACTTGCGTGCCCAGCCGACGAACTCGTCTTTTTTGGTCGTCAGGTATTCGAGCGCGCCGGGGCCTCGCGCGGCCCGGTTGTCGGGGGTCATCGGGTGATCTCCTCGAGCAGGCCGCTGCGCCAGACGTAGAGCATGATCAGCACGAGCAGCGCGAGGAATACTCCCAGCCCCGTCAGTGCCGCGGCCGAAAGCGGCTGGGCGCCGAGCGCCCAGAGGTAGAGGAACACGGTCTCGAGGTCGAAAAGGATGAAGACGACGGCGAGTCCGTAGTACTTAATCGGCACCGCGTGGCCGCCCACTGCCTCAAGGGCGGTCGCGCCGCATTCGAACGGCTCGAGCTTGGCGCCGGTCGGGGCCGGATGCGGGCCGAGCAGCCGGTTGAGCCCCAGCGTCACGGCGACGAACGCCAATATCGCCGCAAGATAGAGCAGCAGCCCCGCGTAGGCATTCATGGACCCGAACTATAGCCATCAAGCCGGTGATTCCGGCTCTGGGGAATACACGTAATGCGGGGCGCTTCGGAATACACCTATGGCCGCGGGGGGGCGTCAACGCTCCAAATCGTGCTGGCGGATAATGGGTTGGTGTCAGACATGAGCATGGCTGCAGACGCGACGACTAGCTCGCCGCCCGGTGTCGCGCGCCACAGGAGTTCCTGGCCGGCGCGCCTTGACCTCCTGCAAAGCGGCAGCGGCCTGCTGCTGGCGCTCTTCATGTGGGTCCACATGCTGTTCGTGTCGTCCATCCTGCTGGGAAACGATGCGATGTGGGTCGTCGCGCGGTTCTTCGAGGGGTACTTCGTGCTCGGCCGCCGGCTCCCGTGGCTGGTGTCGCTGCTGGTCGCTGTCGTGTGCGCCCTGTTCATCGCGCACGCAGCACTGGCGGTACGTAAGTTTCCTGCGAGCTACGCCGCGCACCGGGCCTTCCGCGTGCACATGGTGGGCATGCGCCACGAGGACACGACCCTATGGTACTGGCAGGTCATCACCGGATTCGCGCTGTTTTTTCTGGCCTCACTGCACCTGGGCACGATGCTGACGCGTCCAGATCGCATCGGCCCGTTCGAGTCGGCCGACCGGGTGTGGAGCGACATGATGTGGCCGGTCTACCTCATCATGCTGTTTGTGGTCGAGCTGCACGCCGGCGTCGGGCTGTACCGGCTCGCGCTGAAGTGGGGCTGGTTTGCCGGCGCGGACCCACAGCGAGCCCGCCGGCGGCTTCGGACCCTGAAGTGGTCGATGACGGTGTTTTTCGTCGTGCTGGGCCTTGCCACGCTCGCCGCCTACGTGCGCATCGGCATTGCGCACGCCGACCGGTATGGCGAGCACTACGCACCCGCGTGGGTCGCGGCGCCAGGCCGGTGACGGAGTCCGTGTAGTGAAGATCGTCTACAGTGACGTCCTGGTCATCGGCGGAGGTCTCGCCGGCCTGCGGGTCGCCATCGGCGTGCGGCGCCGCGGCCTCGACGCAATCGTGCTGTCGCTGGTGCCGGCCAAGCGCTCGCACTCGTGTGCGGCGCAAGGCGGCATGCAGGCGAGCCTCGGCAACGCCGTCAAAGGTGCCGGCGACAACGAGGACGTGCATTTCGAGGACACCGTCCGCGGCAGCGACTGGGGCGCCGACCAGCAGGTGGCCCGGATGTTTGTCGATACGGCGCCGAAGGCGGTGCGGGAACTCGCCGCCTGGGGAGTCCCATGGAGCCGCGTGCGCCGTGGCGATCGCGAGGTCATCATCAACGGCCAGCGCGTGACGATCACCGAGCGCGACGCCGCGCACGGCCTGGTCGCGCAGCGCGACTTCGGCGGCACGCGGAAGTGGCGAACCTGTTACGTATCGGACGGCACCGGGCACGCGATGCTGTATGCGGTCGGCGATCAGGCCATCGCGCAGGGTGTGCCGGTACACGAGCGCAAGGAGGCACTCGCGCTGATCTGTGACGGTTCACGCTGCTGTGGCGCAGTGGTCCGCGACCTCATCACCGGCGAACTCATCGCGTACGTCGCCCGCGCGACTGTGATCGCCACCGGTGGCGCGGGGCGTCTGTATCGCGTGACCACCAATGCGGTGATATGCGAGGGCATCGGCGCCGCGCTCGCGCTCGAAACAGGCGTGGCCGAGCTCGGCAACATGGAAGCAGTCCAGTTCCACCCCACCGGCATCTTCCCGGCGGGGATCCTCGTCACCGAGGGTTGCCGTGGTGACGGCGGGCTGCTGCGCGATGCCGCCGGCCACCGTTTCATGCCGGACTACGAGCCGGAGAAAAAGGAACTCGCGTCGCGCGACGTCGTGTCGCGACGGATGGCGGAGCACATCCGCAAGGGCAACGGAGCGCAAACGCGTTTCGGGCCGCACCTGTGGCTGGACATCACGCTTCTCGGTCGCCCGCACATTGATCGGAATCTCCGCGAGGTCAAGGAGATCTGCCGCTACTTTCTTGGCATCGATCCCGCCGAGCAGTGGATTCCCGTGCATCCGGCGCAGCACTACACGATGGGAGGCATCCGTACCAAGCCAACCGGTGAGAGCCGGACGTTGCGCGGTCTGTTCGCGGCCGGCGAGGCCGCCTGCTGGGATTTGCATGGCTTTAACCGGCTCGGGGGCAATTCAGTGGCCGAGACCGTCGTCGCCGGAATGATTGTCGCCGAATACGTCGCCGACTTCTGCGCGAGTCCGGACGGCGATCTGGATGTACCGACCGCGCTGCTGCGCGAAGCCGTAGCCGCCGAGCGTGGGGCGCTTGACGCGCTGCTGCAGTCGCGGGGTGCGGAACGCGCCGACGCGATTCGCGCCGAGATGCAGCAGGTGATGACGGACCGGGTAGGGATTTTCCGCAGCGCCGCCGATCTCGAGGCAGCGGTCGACGCCCTGGGAGCGCTGCTTCGTCGCAGCAGCCAGATCGGCCTCCGTCATCGTCAAGATGGCCCGAACCCGGAACTCGTCACGGCGTACCGCGTGCGCCGCATGCTCAAGGTCGCACTTTGCATTGCGTGCGGGGCACTGGCGCGGCAGGAGAGCCGCGGCGCGCACTTCCGGGAGGACTTTCCGCGCCGCGACGACGCAAAGTGGCTGAAGCGCACGCTCGCGACATGGAGCCACGCGACGGACCGACTTCCGACTTTCGGCTACGAACCGCTGGACGTGGCGGCGATGGAGCTTCCGCCCGGGTGGCGGGGCTACGGGGCGCGCGATTATGTCGACCACCCGGACACGGCGCGGCGCACGGCTGAGGTGCAGGCACTGCGCGAGCGCTGGCAGGGGAGTGGGCGGCGGGAGCTTCAGGATGCGCTGATGCCGTATCGGCACCTGCTGCCGGAACGGCTGCGCGCTGCGAACGAGCGGCTCGGGGAGGAACTGCGATGAGCGAGGCGCGGCGCATCCGTCTGCGCGTGTTCCGGCACGACCCGCAAAACCCGGCGAGCGAGCCGCACCTGCAGTCCTACGAGATCGAGGAGGCCGCAGGCATGACGCTGTTCCTCGCGCTCAACGAGATCCGCGAGCAGCTTGATTCGTCACTGGCCTTCGATTTCGTCTGCCGGGCCGGGATCTGCGGCAGCTGCGGCATGGTCGTCAACGGCCGCCCCCGCCTCGCGTGCCGGACACTGACCAAGGACCTGCCGGAGGAGGTCACGCTGCTGCCGCTGCCGGCTTTCGAACTCATCGCCGACCTCTCTGTCAATACGGGCAAGTGGATGCGTGCGCTTTCCGAGCGGCTCGAGGCGTGGCTCCACGCGAAAGAGCAGGAAATCGACCTGTCGCGGATCGAGCAGCCCATGGATCCCGACCTTGCGGACCGGATCTACGAGCTCGATCGCTGCATTGAGTGCGGCTGCTGCGTCGCGGCCTGCGGGACCGCGCAGATGCGTGCAGATTTCGTTGGTGCCGTTGGGCTGAACAAGATCGCCCGCTTCGGGCTCGATCCTCGCGATGTGCGTGGCGACGCCGATTTTTACGAGCTCGTCGGCGACGACGACGGTGTATTTGGCTGCATGACGCTGCTGGGCTGCCAGGACGTGTGCCCCAAGGAGTTGCCGTTGCAGACGCAGATTGCATTTCTGCGCCGGAGAATGGCGCGCACCGGCGCGTAGGCACCCAATCCCGGCCGTTGAATCAGCAGCTACTGCGAGGTGCCAGCGCTCAGAGCGGGGCGAGCGCAGAGTATGCTTGTACGACCTCTGGCAGCGGTGCGTACCGCTCGCGGAACTCCGGCGGTGAACGTACCGGCCGCCCGCTCGACAGTTCGATGCAGGCGTACTCGATCTCGCCGCGGGCGAGAGCGGGGGCTTCCGCTGCGCGGCGCACCTGGAAGCGGCGTCGCGCGCGCAGCTTGCGGTCGGTTGGCAGAAGCCAGGTACCAACGTGAATGGTGTCGCCGAGCAGCGCCGGCCGCAGATAGGTGACGACGCTCCTCAGCACCGCCATGCCACGGTCGAGTTCCAGGCAGCGGGCGATAGGCAGGCCGAGCGCCGCAGAGTGATCCCAGGCGACGCGGTCGAACCAGGTTACGTAGACGGCGTTGTTGACGTGGTTGTACGCATCGATGTCCGCCGGCGCGACGACCAGCGTCATGACGTAAGGCGAGGGCAGGTCCCAGTCAGCAGGCTCGGTCACGGTCAAGGGTCCTGGTGCTTCACACGCTGGCGTAGTTGGGGCCGGCGCTGCCCTCGGGCGTCACCCAGGTGATCAGGCCACAGAGGCCCTTTATGTCGCAGCCTTTGCGGTGCACGCGGTCGGCCGCATCGATCTGCAGCGTGCGACCTCCTGCGGTTCGGCAGCAGGGAATAAAGGGGGCCGGGCTCCATAGTGCGGCCGGACATCGCATGCGCGAGCATTGCAACACCTTTCTCGGGCAGGGACACAGAGAGCTCCGGCTTGACCTGCTTCAGCCGGACGCCGGCAAGCCGGGACGGCCCGCCGGCGAGGATCATGACATCGCACTCCACGTGGCGCCGCTCGACGCTTTATTCCATCATTGCTGTCGTCCGAAGGCTGGGTCAGCGCATCATGCGCCGCCAGATGCTAACCGAAGGGGTAGGGCGCCGCCGGCGCACGTTGGCATTTCCCGACGCGGGGGCAATGGACCGCAGCGGGATGCGCAATGGCCTTCGCTCAGTATCCGACGGGTAAAAAGCGCGGGCGGCGCGCGCATTTGCGCCTACTGATCCGGGTCGAGTGGCTTGGAATCCGCCGTCGGCGCCTGAGTCACACCAGCGTACTATTTCATGCGAGACGGAAGCTTGATCGTTCGGCCTGCGACCATGAATGAGCCTTTCCCGAGATGGTGGATCGTCTTCGGGGCCTTGACCTTCGGGTTTATCCACGCCTTGACAACCTCAAGAATGAACAGGTTATACCTGGCCACCATCTTTGAGTCGACAACGACGCACTCCAGATTGGCGCAGCACTCTCCAATAAGCGGCGCGGCGACACGCGCAGCCGGCATGGCAGTCAATCCGAATCGCGCGAACTTCTTTACGCGCCGTCCTGAGGTATTCCCGCAGCCCACCACCTGTTTTGCAAGTTCCACTGTTGGGATGTTGATCACGCATTCGCCGGTAGCCTTGAGAATTTCAAACGTATAGTTCCGGTTGCTGATGACGCAGCCGACGATCGGAGGCTCGAAATCGATCATCATGTGCCACGACATCGTCATGATATTTGGCTCGCCCTTGCGGCGGGTCGTGACCAGCACGACGGGGCCCGGCTCGAGTAGCCGGTAAACGCGACCCAGCGCAAGAGCTTTCCGTTGCATCCTCGAACCTCCGCCTGATGTGATAGCTCACACCGTGGTCCACGCCCGTCCTAACCCGCTGCGCGGCGTCCGGCGAGACTCCGCACGCGATGGAATGAGCGTTTCGAGCATCGCATCGAAGCCATAATCATCGGTGAGTATCGCGCCGTCGCGGATCGACGTATAGACGAAACTAGTGATGCCACGAGTTATGGCAGCGCGGCGCTCGCGGGTGATCGCCGGCACGCGCTGGGGTCCAGCGGTTGACGGCATCGCTCGCCCCCGGCATCGTGGCCCGGTCGCGGCCCTGTTCGGATCAGTGCCGCCGTGAAACCCCGCTTTGGAGGCAGAGTGAAAAAACAACGCAGCCGCACCCGCCCACGTGTCAGCCGCGGTGCCGCGGAAGATGCCGTGCGTACCCTGTTGCGGTGGGCCGGGGAGGACCCAGCACGCGAGGGCCTCGAGGACACGCCGAAACGAGTCGTCGATGGGTATCGCGACTGGTTCTCCGGCTACGGGATCGATCCGGCCGAGTATCTGCGCCGGACCTTTGAGGAGGTAGCTGGTTATGACGAGCTCATTGTGCTGCGTAACGTAGAGTTCGAATCGCATTGCGAGCACCACATGGCGCCGATCATCGGGTGCGCGCACATCGGGTACCTGCCTACCAGTAAGATCGTCGGCATCAGCAAGCTGGCCCGGGTCGTGGACGGGTACGCGCGCCGGTTCCAGGTGCAGGAGAAGCTTACCGCCGAGATCGCGCGTTGCATCAGCGAGGTTCTGAAGCCTCGCGGAGTGGGCGTCGTGATCGAGGCAGTTCACCAGTGCATGACGACGCGCGGAGTGCACAAGGCGCGCGTCTCGATGGTGACGAGCAAGATGCTCGGCGTATTTCGCGAGGATGCGCGGACCAGAGCGGAGTTCCTGCGGTTCATCGATACCAAAGGTGCCGCCTAGGCAGGGCGACAAAGACCGGGTTTCAGTCTGGAGCGGTACCTGGCGCAGGAGCCAGGAGGTGCGGCCATGCCGCACGGCCCACCCCGCGGACAGCTAGGCAGCTGGTAGGGCGGCAGAGCTCGGGCCGCCGCCCGCGGTGCGGGCAGTGGTGATAGACAATCTCTATCGCAGCGATAGGAACTTTCAGCTTTCACCTATTGTCCGCTTCAGCTACCGTGGCTCATGCGGGCGGCGAATGCAGGAGTTTTCCGCCCGTACGTCCCGACCAGCAACTGCTCTCGCGCACTGTCGGCCGCGTCCGTCGGGCCCAATAGCCCCCGTCTCCCACAGACGGAGAGCGAGTCAATCCGATCAAAGGAGCTTGAAATGCAACTGAAGGGCAGCAAGACCGAAAAGAACTTGAAGGACGCGTTCGCCGGTGAATCCCAGGCGAATCGCCGGTACCTCTACTTTGCAGCGAAGGCCGATGTCGAGGGCTTCAATGACGTCTCAGCGGTGTTCCGCTCGACCGCCGAGGGTGAGACCGGTCACGCGCATGGTCACCTCGAGTACCTTGAGGCCGTGGGCGACCCCGCTACGGGCCTGCCCATCGGCGCGACAAAGGACAACCTCAAGGCGGCGATCGCGGGCGAGACGCACGAGTACACCGACATGTACCCGGGGATGGCAAAGGCCGCCCGCCAGGAGGGTTTCAGCGAGATCGCCGACTGGTTCGAGACGCTCGCCAAGGCCGAGCGGTCGCATGCGAATCGCTTCACCAAGGCACTCGAGTCACTCTGAACGCCGCGCATGAGCGCGGCGCAGCTCCCGGACACCTCGGACCTGGGACACAGGGTCAGGTGTGGCAAGCGGCCGGGACGGACAGTCCGTCCCGGCGCGTTTCGGCGCGGTGACGCCTCGACGAGGACCTGCCGCGAGGTCGAACGCGATCAGAGCCTCCGTCTGCTTGATCCCACAGAAGTGTGACCTGCGGCTCCGGTTAGATGGTGAGCGAGGCGGCCGCGTAGGCGGGGATCGAGGCCACCGCAGCCGGCGAGACTAGCGACGCGACCATCCGATGAATCATTAGTTCGCCACCCCCGCGAGTGCCGCATAGACCCCGAAAACGACAGTGATCAGGATGACAACCGCCACGATCACTGCATAACTGCCGCGAAGCCGATAGGGAAGAGGCAACCGGCGTGCGAGCAAGTACAGAAATCCCAGCACGATTGGCAGCAGCAGCGCATTCATGACCTGCACACCGACGCTGAGGCTGATCAGGTTAGCGCCTGAGGCAACGAGCAGGCCTGCTGCCGCCAGCGATACGGTGTAGAAACCGTAGAACCATGGCGCCTCGCGCGGCGCGTGCTCCAGCGAATGCTTCACGCCCAGCACCTCGCCCAAGGTTCGCGCGGCGGTCAGTGTGACTACGATGGTCGCGACCAGCGCCGAGCCGGTCATGCCGAGCCCAAACAGCAGCCTGCCCGTCCCTTCGCCGAGAAAGGGAATGATTGCCTGCGCAATCTGCTGGACTGTATCGAGCGCTGCATTCTTCCCGGTACTGCCGAGTGTCGCGGCGGTGGCGACCAGCACGCAGGCCATGATCACCTGCGTGACGAGGGCGCCAACAGCCGTATCCCAGCGCGCTGCTGCCAAATCGGCGGTCGTGAGTTTCTTCTCGACGACGGCGGACTGCTGGTAGAACACCATCCAAGGCATGATCACGGCGCCAATATTGGCGGCGACCAGGTAGAGATATTTTGGCTCGTGCCACGGGATGCTGAACGCACCCGCCGTCAGCTCCGCCAGATCAGGCTTCGCCTGCCAGACGACGACAAGAAACACCAGCTCGAAAGCGCCGATGGCGATGGCAATGCGCTCCACCGACAGATATGAACCCGTGTAAGCCATGGCCGTCAGACCGCCGACCACGATCATCATCGTGAGCCACGCCGGCACGCCGTACAGCAATCCCACTCCTGCCAGCCCGCTCAATTCGCTCAGTAATGCCCCGACGCAAGCCAGGATGAGCGTGCCGACCGAGACCCAGGCCCAGACTCTGCCGAAGTGATCGCGAATGAGCTCCGCGTGGCCTTTGCGGGTAACCGTGCCGAGACGCACGGTCAGTTCCTGCACCATGAATAGGATGGGCACGAGAACCAATTGCAGCAGCAACAGCCGGTAGCCCCACTGCGCGCCGCTCTGGGCTGCCGTAATGATGCTGCCGGCATCCGTGTCGGCCAGCATGACGACGATGCCGGGGCCGAACACCGCCAGAAGCCGGACCCAGCGGGAACGTGCAGTGATTGCGGTAGTTCGGTGGGGACGTTGTTTCATGGTTCCGGCCGTTGCGACGCTGTCGCCAGGCCCGTTTTGTATGGCGGACACTAAATGAGAACGGTTATCAGTCGCAATGCGGGATGTTCCTACGCGAACTATTCTGTCTATTTATGCGCTGCTTCACCCTCGGGAGTCACGGCGTCGGTGGGAACGAAAAATCTCATAAATCATTAGCTTACGGCACAGGTCCTTTTCCTATGCTAGCGGGATTGAGCGCCCGTGCCGCAACGTCGCCCGACCTACCGGCGGCAGGCGAGCGCGCCTCCCCGGGCTGTCCCGCGGCCAGATTGGGGCTATTGACCGGGGCTATCGTCTTGGCTGCAGCAGTCGGGCGCCGTGCGCAACGCCTCACCGAAAATGATTACTGCGGAGCTGAGACCTCGCTATGAACAAGCAATGGCACCACCAGCCCCGTTAGCTCCGCTTCCGTTAGCGGACCCCGCCCCGGTAGTCGTCTCGCACGCATGATACCGTCCGCGTCGATCACGTAGGTGATCGGAAGGGCCCTGGGTGCTCCGAACCCGTTCACCTTGGCTTCCTTCAACAGCGCCGCGGGGTAGGCGAGGCCCTGCATCACTTTCACCACGTCCTTGCGGTCGTGCAGCTCGTCGGCACTCAGTCCCACAAGTACCACGCCCTCCGACTGGTGCTGTCGATAGAACGCATCGAGCATCGGCATCTCGGCCCGACACGGCGGACACCAGGTCGCCCAGATGTTGAGAATGACGACCTTGCCGCGAAGCGCGGTCAGGTCGAGTTCCCGTCCGTCCAGTTGCTTGACAACGAGCGCAGGCGTCGCGCGGCCGACCTCGTCGGTGGCGGCGCTGGACGGCGTTGCCATGAGCAGCGGCGCGAGTGTGACGAGGCCGATCAACACGGTGCGGTATACGTGCACGATCACGGGGTCTGCCCGCTCTCGACAAGCCAGCTCATGTCGGCGCGCCAAAACTGCCCCTCACCAGCTGTAGCTCACGATGAACTTGAAGAGCGCCGGTGCGACGAGCTGGCCCTGCGTGCCTTCCGTGGCAACAGACGGAGCGGCATTGGCGTAATGGTAGAGGCGAAACTCGACGTCGCCGTACACCTTCCAGTGCCCAAAGTCGGCTTCGACGCCTGGTGACAGCAACACGCGATGGTAGCCGCTGTTGTACGGATCGGCATTCACGCCGCTGTCGTGCAGCCGGTTGGAGCCGATCACCTGAAGAAGTGCGGCGATCGTCCCGCTTTGGCCGAGCTGAAAGCCGTCGTAAATGACTCCGACCGCCGCGTCTGTCTCGTTGCCCGGTCGATAACCTTCACGCATGTTGAATGCGCGGTCGAACAACGCTTCGGCAAACCACTTCAGGTGACTTTCCTCGCTGAGCGTGCCCAGGTGGTAGCCACCCAGCAGCAGATCCGTCGTGCCTGTGCCGAGGGAGGTGTCGCGATCAAAGTTGGAGTAGGTCCAATCGCCGGTAGGCAGCTTGAGGCCGACCGTAACACCGGTCGACATGTCGGGAGAGAACCCCGTGTAATCACCGACGACGCGTACGTCACCGAGCGCGTTGTGACGATAGGCCTGGACGTCGGGGGCCGCCGGCGTGCCGATGTCAGTGCGGAACAGCCGGAATGAATAGGGGATCTTTACAGAAATGCCCCAATCGCGGTTGAACGAATAGTCGAGGCCGACACCGCCAAAGTGCGTCTTGATCTCCTTGTCCGTGTTGGCAGAGGCTGGCGCGGCGTGCGAGCCGACCCAATTCTGGTCCTGATCCATGAAGTCGTCTTCGACATACATCATTCCGCCTGGATGGGTCGGGATCATGGCGGCGGTCCCGACGTCGAAAACGCCGCATCCGCACGCGCACGCGAAACTCGCCGCGGGCGTGAGCCCCAGCAGCAGCGCCAGCCCCCAGCCGGGAGTCAGCGGTCCCGTTCCTGAAGCACTCGATACGCGAACCGACTTTGCTCGCCGGAGGCGCGAAAACTCTGAGAACATGGTTTTCCCCGCGCAAAGCGCTGAAAGACAGCTCGCGCTCCCGGTCGGCTAGCGCCTGCACGGGTCACGCGAACCACGCCCGATACAAAGGTCAGCCGAGCGACGGCGGGCCGCGGGGAGCTGTATAGCGTCGAGGCGCTTCGGGAAGGGGCGATTGCTCTGCAGATGGTGCGATAACGGTCGGCACCACGTGAGCGAGAGCGGTGTTGACGATCGACGGAATCGGCGCAGCGCCACCACTCAGCGCATAGGGGCAGGGCGTGTCCGCGCTCGACCCCGATCCGGCCTGTCCGTGGTGGGTGTGATGGGCCATGCCGGAGCCACGACCATCGCAGAACACGAGCTGCGCGTGGCCATCAACCACGCCCGGCATGAAACCGGTCGGGATCAGCGCACGCGATATCACCGCGATCAACGCGAGCGCGGTGAGGCACTCCCGCATGAGTCCGCGATCAAGCAACGTCCGGTAACTGGGCATAGAATACGTACTGTGCGTCAATGACCTGCTGTCTGGCAAGCTCAAATGCACGCGTCGGCACGCCGATACGGGACAGATCCGCGGCGTGACAGACTTGGGTTTCCCGCTCGCCGGGATTCCGGAACTGGGAAACTCGCTGATTCTGTTGGCGGCGCAGGAGAGCGGTGGCAGTTCAATATCGAGGGCGTCTCAGGGCCAGGAGTTCGGTAACCCGGTCAAGCTGATCGGCGCAGTTGGTACTGGGTTCAACGGCCGCCATCGAATCGCGCTCGCACCTGCGCTCTTGACCTTAGAACCGGTACGTGAGCGCTGCGCGCACAGTGAGAGGCTCGGCCGGATGCAAATGAATGTCGTATACCGGAGCCGTCTCACCCCGGAGCTGCGAGGCGTAGTAGTACTCGATGTCGTCGTCCTGACGGTCGAGCAGATTGAACACGCTGACAACGCCGCTCAGCGACGCGCTGAAGTGATAGCCTCCCTCGGCGTAAAGCTGCAGCGAGGGGCGCGAGCGAACGGTGTTGTCCTGTGTGATCGGGCCCGCCCCGAAGTAGCGGAGCCGGGCTCCACCGAACCAGCCTGCCGAACGGTTGATGGTCATACCGATCGAGGCGACCTGTTCTAGCGCGTTCGGAATGTACTGCCCCTCCGGTTCGACGTCCGTGAAACGCGCGTGGGTCCAGGCGAGGTCGGCGTCGATGACGATCCAGTCGATCGGGCGGTAGTATGCTCCGACCTCGATTCCATACCGCCGCGTTGGACCGTTCGGCACGAGGGTGCTCGCGTCGTCGTTCAGTGTCAGCTCCGAATCGAGCTTCAACGTCCAGACAGAAACGGCCAACTGGACTGACGGGATCAAAGCGGTTCTGGCGCCGATCTCGGCGCCGACGGCCTGCGCCAGAGGACTGACTTTCGGGACCGGAGTGACCCCGTCGTTCGGGTCCACGGTAATGGTGGTGCCGCGGGCATCGTTGCTGTGGAAACCCTTACCGTAGTTCAGGAAATATTCTGTCTTCGACCACGGACCGAAGACCATCGTGAGCTTGGGACTGGTGGTCGATGCGTGTGCAATACCGGAGTTCGCGGCGAGATTTGCGTTGACATCGAACTCAAAGTCATCGATCCGCGCGCCGAGTTCCGTGCGCCACCACGGTGTGAGGTGCAGGTCTTCGGACAAATAGGCGGAATAGCTCGTCTCGTGAACCCACGTCATGCTAACCGTCTGGTAGCGCACGCGGGCCTCCGTGTTGTAGAGCCCGACGGGGTCGATATGGTCGTCGCGTACCTGGATGCCCGAGCTCAACGTTCCGTCGGGTGTCCACAGACTCAGCGGCTGCTGGTACGTGACGGTCCCCCCGAAGATATGGCGGTTGTCGTACTGCTCGAATTGGTCTCCGTGGACGGGATCAATGAAATAAGTGAAGTCGGAGAACAGGTCCAGGTAGTAGCCAATCGCATACAGGTCGGCGCGCACTTCACCGGGCCCGACCTTGTCCCACCCGTCGGCGGACACGCTGTAGCGGTGGCTCTTGCCGCCGTCGGTCGGGTCGATGAAGCCAAACCGCGAGATCAGGCCTTCCTCGACGGCGCGTAGAGGAATCTGGTCGGTCGAGTGCCAATGGCCGTCATATCCCGTCGCCTCAAGCCCGAACCCCTGGTCGGCGCCGCCGTGCGTGTACTTGAGAAGGCCGCCGACCTTTTGGTAGCCCTCCGGCAGGACCCATGGCCCGTTCTCGAAGCCATACTGGGTCGCCATCAACAGATCGCCACCGGCAACCTCGGTCGATCCAGCGAGAACAGCGCGCTGGTACTCGTCCTGCCCGCCGGACACGGCGAGAAGCCCTTGGTCGAGACTTCGCTTGTAACGAATGTCCGCGGCACCGGCGGCGGAGAAATCGCCTTCTTCGGCATAATAAGTGCCCTTCTTGTACTCCACACTCTCGACCAGCTCCGGTATCAGGAAATTGAGATCGCTGTAGCCCTGGCCGTGGGCGTTGGTGGGCATGTTGACCGGTAGGCCATCGACCCGCGTCGCAAAGTCGGTGCCATGGTCGAGGTTGAAGCCTCGAAGAAAGTACTGGTTCGCTTTGCCATCGCCACTGTGCTGCGTGACGATCAGGCCGGGGACGACCTCGAGTATCTCGCCCGGCCGAAGCACCGGCCGGTTCTCGAACTGGTCATCGAGCACGGTGCCTTGGCTCGCGGACTCGACCTCGCCGATCAGGTCGATGCGCTGGGCAGTGACGACGACGTCCTCGAGTCCTACGGCGGGCAGCCCGGCTGCCCTCGCGGCGTTGACGGCCACGGCAAGTATCAGCACGACAGCACGATGAAGGGGACAGCGGCGCACCGCGTTTTTCTCCGCGATCAGGCTGTCTGCAGCAGCAGATAGGCGACCAGAGAAGGGACGGCCACGCGCTGATCACGAGCGTGAATGTCTTTGTGCAAGTGCCGCCAACCGCGTAGGAACTTTTGATCTGTTCCTCATACCACGCGGCTGGTCTGTGCACCAGACAGCGATGACGTGGATTTCCGAAGGAGGTATACAAAGCATCCACCGATCTCCAGCAGGCGCCCGATTGCACAAAGCAAGAACCGCACAGGACGCTGGGTGAGCGGGGACCCTCAATGCGTCAGCTGGTTCGCAACCCCTTGATTGCAGGGCTACAAAATCAGGGCGCGCGGCGGCGGGTCCGGCGCCTGCGCCAGAGCGGGTCCGACTGATACGCGTGTCTTTCAGCCAGAAGACGCCGGCATCCCGCCGATGACCACGCTGGCGGTAACCGGGCGCGCAAACCGCGTGCGGCTCGGGCGACCTCCTAGAGGCGGGCGATGCCGCGATTCATTCGCCCGTGACGGCAAAGCTGAACCGTTGGGACCGGGCGTCGTAGTCGAACAACTCGGCGTAGCGCGCCCAGTCGGTCACGACCCGCAGCGTCCTTTCCCCATCCCGTCGGGTCAAATGGTCCTCCAGCTCGGTCTCGAACCTCACCCGTGGGGCCCAATGACCGCCCCGCTCGTCGAGCACCCGATGAATGTGCGCCGCAAGCGGTACGAACCGCAGCAGATGCTCCCTGAACAGCCGTTTGCGTTCGTCCGTCGAGCTCTGCGCGAACACGCGGCCCGCCGCCGTCAGCTTAAGCGTGCCAGCGCTGAGTTCGGCGAACGCCAGAATGTGCAATGCCTCTGCGACCGGCAGGAGATCGTCAACTTCTAGGACAAGCGTGCTCGCAAGCTGGGCCAGCTCAGCATGCCCAGCATAGGGAGCCACTGACAGTCTCTCGAGCAGGCCGCTGATCCGGTTGACAGAGGCCCGCGGCAGAGAGAGTGCGATCCCGCCGGACGCCTGGGCATGCGCCCGCATCGACTCGAGCGAGCGCGACGTGAGCGTTGAGTAAATCTGGTCGACGATGTCGTGAAACGGCGGAGCGAGCCTATCCCGCGGATGCGCGAGCGCGACCGGAATCTCCGCTGCGATTCGTCCCGGATTGGACGAGAGGATCAGGACCCTGTCGCACATTAAGACGGCTTCCTCGATGTTGTGGGTGACCATCAGCACTGACTTCGTCGGCAGGTGATGCCCGGTCCACAGATCGAGGAAATCGGTGCGAAGCGTTTCGGCGGTCAAGACGTCGAGCGAGGAAAATGGCTCGTCCATCAGCAGCGCGATCGGGTCGGCAACGATCGCCCGTGCAAATCCGACACGTTGACGCATCCCGCCAGACAGCTCGCGCGGATACGCCGACTGGAAACCGTCAAGGCCGATCAGATCAATGGCGGCAAGCGCGCGGCGACGTGCCTCGGGGCGAGTCAGCCCGAGGGCATCGAGGCCCGCCTCGACGTTCTCGGTGACGGTCAGCCAAGGGTAAAGTGCGAAGGTTTGGAAGACGATGGCGATTCCTTCGGACGGCCCGGTGAGCGGCACTCCGCGGTAGAAAACGTCGCCCGCCGTTGGCTTGATCAGCCCCCCCGCGATACGCAGCAGTGTCGATTTTCCGGAGCCGGAGCGGCCGAGGAGGCCGAGAATCTCGCCATCGCGCAGCGACACGTCGATATCGGTCAGCACTGCTAACGGCTCGCCGGATGGCTTAGCAAAGGTCTTGCAGACGCGGTGGAGCTCAATGATCGGGTCGCTTGGCCGGGCTTCCATTCCTGTCCCCTAGTCCAGTCGCGTCCGGCGCTCCGCGAGGGCGTAGAGCGGGCGCCACAAGATCCGGTTCATGGCAACAACCAGAGTGGACATCACGGCAATGCCGAGGGCAATTCGAGGAAAGTCCCCCGCTTGCGTCATCTGGGCGATATAGGCGCCGAGACCCGAGCCATCGAGCCGCGTCGGTCCCCAGCTGACGACCTCAGAGACGATGCTGGCGTTCCAGGCGCCCCCCGATGCGGTAATTGCACCCGTGACGTAGTAGGGGAAGATGCCCGGCAACATGACGTCGCGCCACCAGCGCCAGCCGCGAATGCGGAAGCTCGCGGCGGCCTCCCGGAAGTCGGTGGGAAAAGCAGAGGCACCGGCAATGACGTTGAAGAGGATGTACCACTGCGTACCCAGGATCATCAGTGGGCTCAGCCAGATTTTGGGCGTCAGGCCGAACCGCACAATTGCGTACACGGCGACGGGAAACAGCAGGTTCGCCGGGAATGCCGCTAGAAACTGCGCGACCGGCTGGACCTTTTCGGCAAGCTTCGGGCGAAGGCCCACGCCGATGCCGATCGGAACCCACACGACCGTCGCGAGGGCGACCAGCACGACGACGCGGAACAGCGTGAGCGCGCCATCGCGGGACGCTTCAAGAACATCGCGCCAGGACAGGGTAGGTCCGGCGAACTGGACGAGAGTCCAAATGCCATAACAGATGACGGCGACAACGACACCGACCCACGCGACGTCGACTACATGACCGGATGGTAACCAGCGGCCCAGGCGGCGTGTCCCCGGGGGAAGCGCAAGTCGTGCCCTTGCAGCGATCTGCAACCCCGTTCCGATCGGCCGGCCGATGAACCGAAACAGCTTGCTGCGCTGAAACAGCTCCAGGACCCAGCTCCTGGGTATGGACTGTGCCGCAGTCTGCTCAAAGCGGAACTTGTCCGCCCATGCCACGAGCGGGCGAAAAAGCAATTGGTCGTAGATGAGGATTACGATCGTCATGGCGGCGATTGCCCAACCCACGGCGGCGAGGTCACGATCTTGGATCGCGCGCGCGACGTACGACCCGATGCCTGGCAGCGTGTACTGAATGTCGCCAACCGAGATGGCTTCGGAGGCAACGACAAAAAACCATCCGCCGGACATCGACATCATCATGTTCCAGACGAGCCCTGGCATTGCGAATGGAACCTCGAGACGCCAGAACCGTTGCCAAGCTGATGAGCGGAAGCTTCGGCTTGCTTCATCTAGGTCATGCGGCGTCGTTGTCAGGGCCTGGTAGAAGCTGAACGTCATGTTCCAGGCCTGGCTCGTGAAGATTGCGAATACTGCCGCAAGCTCAGGGCCCAGCACGCTGCCTGGAAACAGCGAGACAAAGAACACAACCGTGAAAGACAGATAGCCGAGGATCGGCACCGACTGCAGGACGTCGAGAAGCGGGATCATCACGAGCTCGGCGCGCCGGCTCTTGGCGGCAAGCGTCGCATAGACAAAGGTAAAAACCAGGGAAGCAGCCAGAGCTGCCAGCATGCGCATCGTGGTGCGTAGCGCGTAGAACGGCAGAGCGGTCGGCGAAAGCGAAATCGCGGGCTGGTGCGCCACAATAAAGGGTGACACCAGCTGACGGGTGCCCGTACCAATGAGGATGAGCACCACGACCACGAGCACCATCGCCGCCGCATCCCGCCAGCTCGGGATGCGCTGACGCCAAATCCCTCCGGTCAGAACTTCGGCGTGGAGTTCCACGATGCCCCGTCCACCGGCGGCGTTGCTGAACGCAACGGGTGATCAGCGTCGATTATGCCGAAGGCTGGCAATGACTCTCCCTGCATCTACGATCGAAGCTCTCGTGAATTCGAGGATTCTGCCGGGGGTGTGCGTCACATTTAAGTCTGGCAGGCCCTTCAGCTCCGGACCGGTCGTCGGGAGACTCGTTCGCACCTGAGTCGATGCCGGAAAGGCGATCATCAGTGCGCGCATAGAGCGGTCCACACGCATGCCGAACCGGCAGGATTTGTTGATCGTCTTTACCTTGCATGCATGAGTGATACGGCTTCCAGCCATCAATATACCGTCACTGCTTGGCAGAACCACACCGATCGTCGGATTGCCGTGCTGGAGGTACACCAGCGTTTCGGGACGCAATTCCCGGGCAGAACCGGGAGTTGCTGAATCACCGCAACCCAAACACCGCTGATCGCGCCCACGGACCGCGCCCAGTTGGTCGATACGCTGTGTTCTGAGAATCCTGCCAGATCCGCCACTCGCACTGGCGACCGCAGGCGTTTGGTGACGAACGGCGATGGGCCGACGGTTCCGCGCCTCCGTGTCTTGGTTAGCCCCTCAGGGCACCCTCGGATAACCCGGCCGCCGACACGGGGGTTCTGTATACGGCGTCGCAGGTCCCGATGGTACTCGGGGCTGGAAGAGCCGGGTTGCACAGCTCACCGTCTAGTCGGCGTTGTTCTGCCGCGCCCCGGCTTTGCTTCGCGCCGCTCTTAACCCGGCGGTGCGATCGAGGTGTTCCACCAGCCGCCGCCGAGCGCGACGAACAGTGACACAGTGTCCTCGAGTTGCTCGGCTTCCGCGGCGGCATTTCCCAATACGGCTTGCGAATAGCTGCGTTCCGCATCTATCAGCTGCAGCACGGTGGTCTTGCCGGCAGCGTAGCTCTTGCGCTGCAGCGCGAGCGAATCGGAAGCGATGCGAAGGGCGCGATGAAAAGCAGTAACGCGGTCAGCGTCATGCTCGAGCGCCCGTAGGTTGTCCGCCACCTGATCGAACGCCTGCAGCACAACTCCGCGGTAGGAGGCTGCTTGGGCAGCGAATGTATCCCGGGCAGCCCGCGTCTGGGCAAGCAGGGAACCGCCCTGGAAAATGGGCTGCGCGAGCGCACCGCCGACGCTCCACAGCTTGTCGAAATCGTGAAACAGCCCCGCCGCCGCCAAGGACTCACGGGTGAGCGTCCCAGAGAGCGTGATGCTTGGAAACTCCTGCGCAAGGGCGACACCGATGGCTGCGCTGTCCGCATGTAACTGGGCCTCAGAGGCAAGGATATCGGGGCGCTGGCGCACCAGCACCGATGGCAGGGTCACCGGTATGTCGGTCGGCACGGGGAAGTTCTTGATGTCGAAGTCGGGCGCCGACCACTCGCCCGGAGCCTTGCCCACAAGTATTGCAAGTGCGTGACGCGCGACGCTCAACTGCTGGCGCAATGACGGAAGCGAGGTCTGATCCGAGGCGAGCTGACTTTCGGCGGTGAGCACGTCGGTGCGCGCGGCGGTTCCCACCTGGAACATTCGCATCGTCAGGTCGAGATTCTTCTGATCACTCGCAAGCACGTCGAGTGTCGTGCCGATCTGCAGCCGCGACGACGCGATGGTCACCGCCTGCGTGATAACCCCGCCCGTCAATGTCAGGTAAGCGGCCGCCAGTTCGTAGCGCTCCATTTCGGCGAGACCCTGCTCCTCCTCCACTAGCCGGCGCGTTGCGCCGCCGAGGGCGTTGAAACTGTAACTGGCCGTCAACCCTAGCGAATAGATACTGGGGCTGGTCGATGGCGTCCCCGGCACGCTACCACCACTGCGGCGCGCGCCAGCGGTGGCGCCGATCTGCGGCAGATAGCCGGCCCGCGCTACGATGATGGCCTCCCGCGCCGCGGCGAGCGTATTCCGCGCCGAGTCCAAGGTCGGGCTGTTGGCGATCGCAAGTCGCAGGACTTCATCGAGTGATGGGGATTTGAATAGCTCCCACCACTGGCCGGGCACATCCGTAGCAGCCGCTTCCCGCTCCGCAAGACCCGGTGTGGCCGCCTCGGCCGGAGTTGACTCCGGCGTGTCGTACACGCGAATCGACGGCGGACTGGGCCGCGCAAAATTCGGCCCCACCGCGCAGCCGGCCATCAGCAGCGCGGCGCCGGCAGCGAGCACGAACGACCGGATGCCGATGCCCGCGACCCGCGCGACCTTTTGGTTAAACGACCTTCGCCTACTCATACCGCAGCGCGTCGATAGGATTTAGTTGCGAGGCCTTCCGCGCGGGGTAGTAACCAAAAAATACGCCGACCGCTGCGGAGAATACGAAGGCCAGGACCATCGCGTCGGCACGCAGCAGAATCGGCCAGCTCGCAGCTGAGGAGATCAGCTCGGAAGCGACGATCCCGGCAAGTATCCCGGCGGCGCCGCCCATCACGCTGAGCAGCATCGCTTCAATCAGGAACTGCATCAGCACGTGCACACGCCTCGCGCCGGTCGCCATGCGGATGCCGATCTCGCGGGTCCGCTCGGTGACGGAGACCAGCAGGATGTTCATGATGCCGATGCCACCGACAATCAGCGATATGGAAGCAATCGCTGCGAGCAGCAGCTCCATCGCCTTGGTCGTCTGCTCGGCAACCTGGGCGATTTCGGTCAGATCACGCACGGCAAAATCGTCGGTCTGGCCCGCCTTGATCCGATGCTGGGCCTCGAGCGTGTGCGTCACCTGCTCCAGGGCCGCCTTCACCAGTGTGGGGCTGCGCGCCTGCACGTAGATCGTGTTGACGAAACCCTGCAGCCGGGGCTGCACGCCAAACGGATTGGGCGGGGGACCAATGGTCGTAAACACATTGTTGGCCAGAGTCTGCGCGGAGCTCGGTGCGGCGACGCCGAGGACCCGCTCCTCGGCCGTGCTGAATGGAATCAGCACAACATCGTCCTGGTCCTGACCGGTCGGCGAGTGACCTTTCAATGCAAGGACACCGATCACGATCATCGGGACATTCTTTACGAATACGGTGGCGCCAACCGGATTCGAAAACTCCCCGAAGAGATTTGTCGCGACCGTCTGGCCAAGCAGGCAGACAGGGTTGCCCTCCTGTTCGTCCTCGTCCGTGAAGGCGCGGCCGATGAGAACTCGCCAGTTACGGATCGACATGTAACTGCTCGACACGCCTTGAACGCTGGTGCTCCAGTTGTTGTGTCCGTTGACGACCTGTGCGCTCTGCCGCGCAACGTAGCTGACATCGGCGACCGCGGGGTCTTCCTCAAGAATCGCCCCTACATCAGTGGTGCGCAGCGTCGAGGCGCTACCGAATCCGCCGCGCACACCATTGGTCCGGGTACTGCCTGGAAGTACCACGAGCAGATCGGTCCCGAGGCTCTGCACCTGTGCCTCAACAGCCGCGCGCGCGCCTTCGCCTACCGCAACCATCGCAATCAGTGCCGCGACGCCGATGAATACACCGAGCATCGTCAGGCCCGAGCGGAGTTTATTGCGCCCGATGGCCCGCAGTGCCGCGCCAATGGCCATGACACTGAGAATTGACGCTTCTTTCACGAACGCGTCGACTCGACCGCGCGGGGCTGCCTCCCGGAGCGGTTCCGGTGACGGCGGCGTCCGCGGCTGGTTGCTCCGGTCCGCTGCCTGCCCCGTCGGCTCGTCGGATACGATCACACCGTCCCGAATCGTGACGATGCGGTCCGCGAGGCCGGCCAACGTTCGCTCGTGCGTAACGAGAATCACGGTCACGCCGCGGTCGCGGTTGAACGACCGGATCGTCGCCAGGATGTCCGTGGCCGTCTGCGAGTCGAGATTGCCGGTCGGTTCATCAGCCAGCACGATGGCCGGATCGTTAACGAGCGCGCGCGCGATCGCGACACGCTGCTGCTGGCCACCGGAGAGTTGATTCGGCTGATTCTGCGTCCGGTCGGCGAGCCCTAGAAGACTGAGCATCTCCTCGGCACGTCGTGGGATGCCGGTGATCTGGCCGGAATAGAAAAGGGGCAGCTCGACGTTCTCAACGGCGGTCGTGCGTGCCAGCAGGTTGAAGCTCTGGAACACGAAGCCGATACGCCGGCCGCGGATTCGCGCCAGGGACGGTTCATCGAGCTTGGCAACGTCGACGCCCTCCAGCAGGTAATCGCCAGTGGACGCCGCATCCAGGCACCCGAGGATGTTCATCAGAGTCGATTTGCCGGAGCCCGACGCACCCATAATGGCGACAAACTCACCGCGGCGCACGGTCAGGCTAACGCCGCGCAGTGCGTGCACGTCGATATCACCGAGCCGATACGTCTTGGTAACGTCGCGGACGACGATGATCGGCTCGCCGGGCGTGGAGGTCATAACCGGGGCCCGCCGCCTCCGCCCTGGCGGGGTGATGGGTTGCCGCCGGGCCGCTGCTGGCCCGCATCGGCGCCGGCACGCGTGGCATCGGGTCTTACGGCGTTGACGACGACCTCCTCACCCTCTTTCAGTCCGTCGCCCGAAACTTCGATCAGCGTGCCATCATCAAGCCCGGTGTGAACGCGCACCGGGCGCAGCGTCCCGTTCACCAGCAGCCACAGCCGTGCGGGCGGCGTTCCGCCGCTGTGCGCGCCGGCTGGTCGTTCGGCGCTTTCCGTCCGGTCGCCGTCGCCATGGCGGGCGGTGCGCGCGAGTCCTTCGGGTACGAAGCGCGTGGCTGGCAGCGGCACGCGCAGGACATTTGTGCGTTCGGCGGTGATGATATGGGCGTCGGAGGTCATGCCAGTCAATAACGCGAAATCCTGATTGTCGACGTCGAGTACGACGTCGTAGGTCACGACGTTCTGCACTGTGATCGGCCCCTGCCGGACCTGGCGGACGGTCGCCCAGAAGGTGCGCTTCGGATATGCCTGAACGGTGAAGTAAGCCTTCTGCCCGGCCTTGACGTCGCCGACGTCGGCCTCGCTGACGTTGGAATCGACCTGCATCTTGCTCAGATCCTTGCCGATCAGGAACAAGGTCGAACTCTGCAGGCTTGAGACCACGGTCTGGCCGATGTCGATGTAGCGGGTGATCACCATGCCGTTGACCGGTGACACGATGTTCGTGTATCGGAGATTGACCTCCGCAGCCTGGAGCGTGGCCTTCTTTGATTCGATCGTTGCGACGTCGAGATCTATTTGCGCGAGGGCCTGCTTATACACGCTCTTGTCCGTGTCGATCTGCTGCTGAGACACAATTCCCTCATCGAGGAGCTTCGAGTCGCGATCGTAAGTGACCTTTGCGATCACCAGCGCGGCGCGGTCCTTGACGAGTTGTGCCTCGGCCGTGTGCACATCCGCACGGTCCTGGTCCACCACGACCTGAAATGGCAGCGGATCGATTAACGCGCAGCTCTGACCAATCTTTACCATCGTGTTGTAGTCGCAGGACCAGGACTTAATGTTGCCGGAAACGTAGGATCCAACCTGCGCCGTGACTACTGGATTGAGTGAACCGGTCATGCCCACGGAACGCCGGATGTCGCCAAGCGTCACCTTGGCTGTGACATAGCTCAGCGTACTGCGGTGCATCCACCACCACGCGCCACCAGCGGTGCCGACGACAAGCACAGCTCCTGCCACGACCAGCCAGGCACGGCGACGCTGCCACAGGCGTGACGCAGCGTTCACGGCGTGCCGGACCGGGTCGCAGAGGGCTGGCGCAACGCCGTGCCGGCCAGCGTGAACGACCGGCGCGCATTCCCGGACGCAAGTGTAGGGGTGCTGGCTTGCTCGGGGCCGGTGAGGCGGTGCCACAGCTGGCCGATCCGCGGCAAATCGGCCGACGACGTGACGATTGGGGCGCTGCTACCGGCAGTGGAGACCGGGCTGCCCATGGTCGCTTGGCTGGAACGCCACTGCACAAGGTCGTCCAGTGGCGCCCGCCTCGACGGGATCGGCTGCGCGACAATACCCGGATCAGGGCGGCGCGGTTCGGTGAGGGCCAGAATCGGTTGCCAAGGTAACAGCACTCGCTCCGCCAGAGGTCGCTCCCGGCGGGACACACTGAGTGCGCTGTCCGGTATCCCCACTGCAATAGCCACCTGCTTCATGCTGATCCTCGCACCGTGACCGGCCCCGCGCGCTGCACGAAGTATCGTTCAGTCAAGGACGCCGATGCATCATTTCCCCACATCGGCAGGCTGCGAGCAGCCCGCCCGCAATGCCAAACGCATTCACAGCCGGCGCGGCGCAGCGAGATCCTTCCCTTGGGAACATAGCGCAGGGGTTTCCGGCCGGGATGTGATCAAATGAAAAGATCGGTGTAGTTACGTACCACGCACTTCACTTTCGGCCAACACCAAGCAGGCATGTGACCTCAGTCGAAGACACTACTATCGGCGCCGTCCCGGTCTGCGATTTGTCGACCTCTATCGGCAGTGTCTGTACGGACCTCATGATAGATGCAGGGCTGGGTACGATTACCATCGTTCAGCAGTATGAGATGAAACGGTGACACCGCGCACCGATCTAGGCAGGCCGCGGAACAGGGCGTCTATTGTGCGTTCACCGACCGCGGCCGGGATGCCGGCGGCGACTGCGCGCAGGACAGCAGCAGCGGTCGGGACGCGCGGTTTCTATTGGTCCGCTGCTTCGCCCTCATCGTCGAGACAGACGTCTCGCCGCCCTGCCCACTGGAAGCCCAGAGGGCCGAGCGCCCAAGGTCTACCAGCGCTGGAAGCCGCCGGCCAAATCAATGCTAGCGGTTCCGGCCGAGGGCCTCATGGCTGGACACCCACTGGTCGGCCACGATCGCGGAACCGAGCGATAGCTCCCCGCAGAGCACGGTGGCCGCGACAATTTCGGCGAGCTTCAGCACTTTTCCCCGGCCGTAGGCGCCGAGCACCTCCAGACACTCTCGCTGAGTCGGCAGCCCCGTGCCGCCCCCGTGCGTGGCGACGATCAGCGACGGAATGGTGATGGAAAAGTAATAGTCCCCGTTCTCCCTGAGCTCGCCATAACTGAAGCCCGCCGAAGATTCGGCCACATTGGCAACATCTTGGCCGCAGGCGATGAACATCGCGGTGATGCCGTTGGCATAGTGTGCGCCGTTGCTGACCGATCCCGAAAGCAGGCTGCCCATGTTGGAGAGCTGGCGTTGCGCAAACAGAGCCTTGCCAGTGGTGTGCATGACTTTCTCGATCAGGTGCGCGGGCAGCGTCACCTCCGCCACGACCCGCTTCCCGCGCGTGTGCAGGTTGTTCAGCGGCGAATGCTTTTTGTCGGTGTCGAGATTCGCCGCCAGCGCGAAGTGCTCCAACCCTTCGATTCCCTGCTGTTGTATCCACAAGCAGGCGTGCCGCGTGGCCTTGGTCACCATGTTCTGACCGGCGGCGTCGCCCGTGGTGAAGTCGAACCGTAGAAACCGCATCTTGCCAACCGCGTACTGCTCAATGTTGCGCAGCCGGCCAAAGCTGGTGGTTTCCTCGGCCTTCGCTTTGATCGCGGCGAAGTTGCTGTCTACCCACTGGCCGAACGCACGCGCGGCGCGCGCGTCGCGAAACACGAAGCACGGCGCACGCTGCATCGCGTCGTCAACCACTGTTGCCAGGATGCCGCCGGCCTCGCGCGTCAGGCGCATGCCGCGGTTGTAGCTGGCGACGAGCGTGCCTTCGGTAGTGGCCATTGGTACGTAGAACTCGCCTTGCGCATGTTCGCCGTTGACGAGAAGAGGCCCGGCGAAACCAATCGGTACCTGGGCGACGCCACTGAAGGATTCCAGGTTGCCCGGCAGCACCTCCGGCTCGAACGAGAACGATCCGATGTGCGTGAGGTCGGCGCCGCTCGCTTGCGCGACGACGTCCCGGCGGGCTTTGGCCATCGCCCGCGTGTAGTCGTGCTCGGCGTCGCGAGGCAGTGTTTTCATCGGCGGAGCCTCCGTATCTTGCGATGGTGATACAACTGAGCGAGGCTGGCCATAACTCTCGGTCGAAGCGCGAGTCCCAAGGGCCAGGTTTCCGATGTCCGTTCCGGCAGGGATCTCAACCGACTTCCCATGCCTCGCGGCAATCCATGCGACCGGCCGATTCGCAGCCCATTGATTCTGCAGGCGTAATGTTGGAACAAACAGTGCGGACCTGTCGCCGTATCTGTTTTCAGCACCTGAAGACTGAACTGCACGGTCCGGGCCGCCGGCGTGCTTTCCGCTTCCGCTTGCCAGCATGATTCTTCGGTACACTCAAGACTCGCGCTTGGGGTGCCCTTGAGGGCCTGAGACGCCGGCAACGCGCCGACAGGGCACACGTCTTCCTATGTCAGGACTGACGGCGTGTCCGAAACGCTGGCGCTGGGCGGACGCTCCGCCGCGCTATGCCCACAATCGCCTCATTCCGTCACGTGCGAACGCCTGTGTCGTATGAAATAGCGGGCGATGATGCGCGCGACTTCACCGACCCTGAAGTTCAACAGGCGCCGCCGCCAGAACAGCTCGCGTTTATCGCACACCGTTGACATGCTGAAACGAGATATCTCGCCGATGAGCTCCGGATCCGCAACCTGCTCGCCCGCTCGTGCCCCGGCGGCATCGAGGCGTGTGCGCAGTGCGCGCGCGGCAGCAATCCTTGCCGCCACGCGGCGGCCGCGCCGTATCGAGATGCGGCCATACCGGACCTTCAGCTCGTTGAGCCGCTCTGCCGCATCGTAGGTCGCATCGACCAGCTCGCTGCGCGTCATCCACTTTGTCTCGTAATTCAGGATCCGCTCCCAGGTTGGTGCCACCAGAAGCTGGCGGTGCTCCTCGAGTGTGTGCGCAAACAGTCGATAGCCGAACCGATCCGGCTCCTCGAAGCCGCGACTGCCGGGATCGATGAACGGGCCCATCGGCGATATGAAGCAGGAGAGCCGCTCGTCTCCGAGCCGAAACAGATGTTCGCAATATTCCACTGTCCGCCGGACGGAATCGGCCGTCTGCGCCGGCAGCCCAATCATGAAGAACACATCGAGGCGCATGCAGCGCATGCGCAGCGCTTCCCGGAGCATCGTCTCCATGTCCTCGGTTGTGTAGCCGGCCTCGCCCTCCTGGGCGTCGCGGACCGCCTGCTCATGACTCTCAGGGCTGAACTCGATGCTCCAGTGGCGAATGCAGCGATCTATCTCGCGCAAGAACGCGATCGGTGGCACGGTAAACAACTCGAACACGATCTCATTCTCGACGTTCGCCTTGCGTAAGCATTCGAGAACCGCCATGGCGTGCGCGGGCCCGGCTTGGAGCAGGTCGCCAATCAGCGCGACAGGGCCGCGGGTCAGGCGGCAGATGGATTCCACGTTTGCCACGAGGCTCGCCGGGCTGCGAAATACGGGTCGTTGGCGCTTTGTCAGGTGCGTGCAGGTCGTATGGGAGCTGCCGCAGGTGACGCATTCATACGCGCAGCCCTTCACCGTGAATACGGCCGTGATCGGGTTTCTCAACCAGCCGTTGAACGGCAGCGTGCCTTCCAGATCGCGGTAGCGCATCACCATCTCGACCATCAGGTCGGGCCGCAGATCGACGTAGTCGAGCGTCATGGGCAGGTACGAGTGGGGATTGACGTGAATCCCGCCTGCGTCCTTCCACGTCAGGTTTGGAATTCGGTCTAAACGAGCCCCGTCTCGCAGCGCGATAAGCAGCTCATGCAACGGCGGCTCAGTGCTGTCGCCGCGCAGAACGAAATCTACCTGCGGATACGTAATCAGTTCACCGTGAAAGTACGTTGCCGAAAGCCCTCCCATAATGACCGGTACGCCCGGATGGATCGCTTTCACAAGGCGCGCGACTTCCAATGCCCCATGAGCATGGGGCAGCCAATGAAGATCGATACCGACCGCTCTGGGCTGCTGCCGCGCGAGAAAAGCGGGCACGTCGAAGCGCCGGCTATTCATCATTCGCAACGCGAGATTGACGATGCGTACGCTAATTCCCCGATCATGCAGATAGCTGGCGATCGTCAGAAACCCCAACGGGTACATCTCGAACACGGTCGACGAGGGAACCATGTCGCTCACCGGGCCGTACAGGATCGCGTGCTTGCGAAAGTCATAGACGCTGGGCGCATGCAGCAGCAGCAGATCCGTCGCGTGACGCGATGTCGCCATCCCTACGGTGTTCCTCCCGGCGCCAGCCGGTGATGCCGATGAGCTACGAGGCGCTGACCATCGTGCAGAATACGCCTGTCCCGGGGCCAGGCGGCCCTCGCGCCAGCGCTCATGGGGCAACCCGCGCGGCGATCCGGCAGGCGCGGGGCACTCGCGCCGCTCAACGGCCCGCGTCCGGCGGTCGTCGTCTCTATGGGCTCGACTCGAGTTGCGGTGCTGACCGGTGGGCGCAGACGCATGCCGTGTTGGAGCGTGTTGCGAACTCGCGTTGGTTCGATCAAGGCATGCCGGTTGGGACACGTCCGAGCCGCTTCTCGCGGCTCCGGGTCGAACCGGTCAGGATCCGACGCGCGACCGGAACCGCAGAATTGCCTCGAGGAGCTGCAGGCGGTTGTCTGCGTCCGAAAGCGGCCCTGTTACGTAGCGCTGCTGCCCGGCAGGTTCGCCCACGCGCAACATGCCCCGAATCAAGCTCACTGCGTAGCCAGCGAAGCGTGGAACTCAAACGGGTAGGCACGATGCAGGCCCCGGGCGCCTCGTCGGGGCGCTTTCGCCCGCCTCGAGCGTCGGTCGACCCAGGTTCGCGCAGCGTGCGCGCTAATCCAGGAAGTCGCAGTAGCGATCGACGTGCGCGGCGAGGTCGAGAGTGTGCTGGCGTGTGAGCCGCTCCGCCAGCTCAGTGTCGCGCCGCTCCAGGGCCTCGATGATCTTCAGGTGATCCTTAATCGAGCGCGCGGCTCGGTCGCTCTGTGTGATGGTTGCCCTGCGAATCGCGCGGACGTGGATGAGCAGGTTCCGGGTAACGTCCTCGATCAGCTGCGAGCCCCCCAGCCGGATCACCGCCTGGTGAAACGCGAGATTGGCGTCAGAGTACTCACCAATGTGCTCGGACGGCGGGGAATTCTCGAATGAGTCAAACAGGTGGCGGAGCTTGGCGATTTCGGAGTCCGGCGCATGCAGGGTTGCGAGGCGCGCTGCCATGCTTTCCAGTGCCGCCCACACCTGTACCATCTCGATAATCTGCCGCTTGGACTTGCGGACAATGAAAATGCCACGCCGCGGTATTGTGCGAAGGAAACCTTCCTGCTCCAAGATTGAGAGCGCTTCGCGCACCGGTGTGCGGCTGACCCCGAGCGCTTTCGTAAGCTGGCGCTCGTCAAGACGCAACTCTTGCCTCGGGTCGTATATGTCCGTATCCGTGATGGCGTCTTTAAGCAGGGCGTATGCCTGGTCCCGCAAGCTCGTCGAATTGAGGGGCGGCAGTTTGAGACGCATAGAGCGCTCGGTGCGCTGGACGATTGCGGCAACTTCATCCATAACCGGCCCCCCAGTTATCGGAGCAGCGACGCCCAAATAGAGCGGGCATGCTGCGAGTTCCTCAGCTGAGCACCGGCCCTCACTCGCACCACGACTGTTCGCCGAATTGACCTAAACCGGGCTGTACCAAGGAGCAGCATTTCAAGAGTCAAGTAGCGGGACTCGTGAGCAAGAATTTTATAATGCATTGCATCAATTGAAAAGATATATCAAATGCATTAGGCCGATCTGGCCGCCTTCCGGAACAGTGTCGCGCGACGGAACGACGGTGGCGACAGCGTCGCTTGAAGCTGTGCGGCCAAAGCACGGCCTCGGAACTGTCACGATCAAACGCGACTAGGCAAAAATACCGGGCTGCAACTCTGACCCACCGCTCCCATGACGCGTATCGAGGTGGATCGACCGTGCCTATAGGCACGGTATGGCGCTAGCGCTTGCATACGGTTATACCCTGCGTTGACAGTCGCAGATATATCACATATCGTCGAGACGACGTTGGACGGCGAAGCCTGCCGCCGATCAATCGGGACCATTGCGAGAGCGGGAATGCCAGGTCCGACAGCGGTGGCAGGCCATTGCCTGTAGCGGGCTCTTTGCGAGGCCGCTGCGCGTCCGGTTTCGGCCGTGATACGTGCTGCTCCTCCGCCGCTGATGCCAAAAAAATACGCGGGACCACTCTCGCTTGTTCTGAATCACGGGGGATCCATGACTACGCAATCGGACCAGGCGCCGGCGTCGTTTCTCGCCAACCCGTGGATACAGCTGGTGATCGGCGTCATCTGCATGGCCTGCGTCGCGAATCTGCAGTACGGATGGACCTTGTTCGTCAATCCGATCGACGCGAAGTACCACTGGGGACGCGCCTCGATTCAAGTCGCATTCACGATCTTCGTCGTGATCGAAACGTGGCTGGTACCCGTCGAAGGCTACCTTGTCGACCGCTTTGGGCCGCGATGGGTAGTCATCGGGGGCGCTTTTCTCGTGGCCATTGCCTGGGTCATCAATTCCGCGGCGGCCACCTTGGCGGTGCTGTATTTTGCCGCGGCAGTTGGCGGCATCGGTACGGGTTGCGTGTACGGTACGTGCGTCGGAAATGCGCTGAAGTGGTTCCCTGGGCGTCGCGGCCTGGCAGCGGGCGTGACCGCAGCCGGTTTTGGGGCTGGAGCCGCGATCACGGTCGGGCCGATCTCCACGATGATAAATGCCGCGGGCTACGAGCAAGCATTCCTGTTTTTCGGAGTCTTGCAGGGCGCGATCGTTTTCGTCATGGCTTGGGGCATGCTCGTCGCGCCAACTCGGCTCATCACGGCCAAGGTGCGCGCCAACCAGACGGCGCATGGCTATTCTCCGACGGAGGTACTGCGAAACCCTGTGTTCTGGGTGATGTACGTGATGTTCGTGCTGGTCGCCTCGGGGGGGCTGACGATGGCGGCCTCCATGGCGCCGATCGCCAAGGATCTCAAGATCGAGAAGATTCCGGTGGAGCTGTTTGGCTATGCGATGCCGGCGCTCGTGTTCGCCCTGTCCCTCAACCGGATCTTTGACGGTGTCGGTCGTCCATTCTTCGGCTGGGTTTCTGACCACCTCGGCCGGGAGAACACGATGGCGATCGCCTTCGTGATCGGGGCTGCCGCGATGCTATCGCTGACCCGAATCGGGTCTAACCCCGCTCTGTTCGTGCTGATCACAGCGCTCTACTTCGGCGTGTTCGGAGAAATCTACAGTCTGTTCCCCGCCACGCAAGGCGATACGTTCGGCGCACGATTTGCGACCGCCAACGCCGGTATGCTTTACACGGCGAAAGGTGCCGGCGCGTTGCTCGTGCCAGTTGCCGCCTACATCGCCAACTCGCAGGGCTGGAATGCCGTGTTCCTGATCGCGATGGGGTTCAATCTTCTGGCCGCGTTTATCGGTCTATTGATCTTGAAGCCGATTCGTGTGCGGCACTTTGCGACGAGCCGCGCCGCGTTCGGCGAGACCGGCGCCACGCCGGGTGCTGCGTAAATGCCGCGCGCCGCTTCCGGCGGTCCCCGCGCGGAGCCGAACCGCGTCACGGCATAGACGCAGGCGCCCGCTGTCCGCGCCGGGGAGCGGCCGTCAGTGCGATTGGATCCCCTGGATCAGGTCCCGGAAGCTGGAGGCAGCATGAAAGCAGGTACGACCGCGTCAGTGCCTACACCGAGCACCACGACCGCCGAGGATACGCTGCGACAGAAGAGTCGCGACGCCAGCCTCATTTCGGGCGGTCACCTGGTCGCGAAAGCGCTAAAGAACGAGGGTGTGGACACGATCTTCACGCTTTGCGGCGGCCATATCATCGACATCTACGACGGCTGCGTGGACGAAGGGATCCGCATCATCGACGTCCGCCATGAGCAGGTCGCCGCACACGCGGCGGATGGCTACGCGCGACAGACGGGTAAGCTCGGCTGCGTCGTGACCACGGCGGGACCTGGCTGCGCGAACGCGGTGACCGGCGTGGCCACCGCTTTCCGTTCCGAAAGCCCAATCCTCCATATCGGTGGTCAGGGTGCGCTCACTCAGCACAAGATGGGCTCGCTCCAGGACTTGCCACACGTCGACATGATGTCTCCGATCACGAAGTTTGCCGCGACGGTACCCGCCACCGAGCGTGTCGCGGACATGATCTCGATGGCAGCGCGTGAAGCTTTCAATGGAGCGCCGGGGCCTGTCTACCTCGAGATTCCACGCGACGTTCTCGATCGCGAGATTGATGTTGCTAAGGCCGTTATTCCCCAACCCGGCAAATACCGCGCCTCAACCCGGTCGATCGGCGATCCACGCGACATCGAGCGACTCGCTGACATCCTGGTGAATGCAGAGAGGCCCGCCATCCTGTTCGGTCAGCAGGTTTGGACCGCGCGCGGCCACGTGGAGGCGATTGCGCTGCTCCGCGGACTCGACATTCCCGGCTACTTCAATGGTGGCAGCCGTGGATTGCTGCCTCCCGGCGATCCACATCACTTCGACCGCACCCGCGGCAACGCATTTGGCAGCGCGGACGTAATCGTGATCGTCGGCACGCCGTTTGACTTCCGAATGGGTTACGGAAAGCGCATTAGCAAGGACCTGTCGCTCGTGCAGATCGACATGGACTATCGCACGGTCGGCAAGAACCGAGATATTTCCCTGGGGCTCGTCGGAGACCCAGGAGCCATTCTAGGCGCGGTGCTGCAGGCTGCATCCGGACGAATGAAAAACGCCCAGCGTCAGGCCCGGCGTCAATGGATGAAGCACCTGATGGACGCTGAGGTGGCGGCGACGGAAAAACTCATGCCGCTGTTCAAGTCAGAGAACATCCCCATCCACCCGTACCGGGTGGCGTACGAGCTCAACGAGTTCCTCGGCGAGGATACGGTGTACATCGGTGATGGCGGAGACGTCGTCACAATCTCCGCTCAGGCAGTACGGCCCCGGCGACCCGGGCAGTGGATGGATCCAGGGGCACTGGGTTCGCTGGGAGTCGGTACGGGGTTCGCGATTGCGGCTGGTCTGGCGCATCCGGCGAAAGAGGTGCTGTGCTACTACGGCGATGGCTCCTTTGGTATGACAGCATTCGACATGGAGACGGCCAATCGGTTCGGCGTGCCATACATAGCGGTGGTCGGCAACAACTCTGCGATGAATCAGATCCGCTATGGCCAGATCGCCAAATACGGCGAGAAGCGCGGCAGCGTCGGAAACCTTCTGGGCGATGTGCCATTCGGCAAGTTCGCCGAAATGCTTGGTGGCTATGGCGAGGAGGTTCGTGACCCGGCGCAGATCGCAGCCGCGCTGCATCGGGCGCGCGACTCAGTGCGGCGGCTGCGCCGCTCAGCGGTCATCAACATCTGGGTCGACCCGCGCGAGTACGCGCCGGGGACGAAGAACCAGACGATGTACAAATGACCGGCGCGAGGAGACGCGAATGGGAAAGGCGCTAGACGGAGTTCGGATCCTCGACTTCACGCACGTGCAGTCCGGGCCGACCTGCACCCAGCTTCTGGCCTGGCTGGGTGCTGACGTGATCAAGATCGAGCGGGCGGGCGCTGGAGACATCACACGCGAGCAGCTGAGGGATATTCCCGACGTCGACAGTCTTTACTTCACCATGCTCAACCACAACAAGCGCTCGATCACGCTTGATACGAAAAGCGAGCAGGGCAAGCGGATCCTCGAGAGGTTGGTCAAGAGCTGCGACGTGCTGGTGGAGAACTTTGCGCCCGGCGCCCTCGATCGAATGGGATTCACCTGGGAGCGAATTCAACAGCTCAACCCCCGCATGATCGTTGCATCGGTTAAAGGATTCGGGCCGGGGCCCTACGAGGACTGCAAGGTCTATGAGAACGTCGCCCAGTGCGCCGGCGGTGCAGCTTCGACGACGGGGTTCGACGACGGGCCACCGCTCGTCACCGGCGCACAAATTGGCGACAGTGGCACCGGACTGCACCTTGCGCTTGGCATCGTGGCGGCGCTCTATCAGCGCAACACCACCGGACGTGGCCAGAAAGTTCTCGCGGCCATGCAGGACGGCGTGCTGAACCTTTGCCGGGTAAAACTGCGCGACCAGCAGCGGCTTGCGCGGACGGGTGTAATGAAGGAGTACCCGCAGTACCCCAACGGCAAGTTTGGCGATGCCGTCCCGCGCGCGGGCAATGCCTCGGGCGGCGGTCAGCCGGGCTCCATCGTCAAGTGCAAGGGGTGGGAACGCGATCCGAATGCCTACCTGTACTTCATCTGCCAGGCACCGGTGTGGAAGGAGATCTGCGGCGTGATCGGCAAGCACGAGTGGACTACTGATCCGGACTACGCGACACCGACTGCGCGGCTCCCGCGGCTCAAGGAAGTTTTCGGGGCAATCGAAGCGTGGACGGTCACGAAGACGAAATTTGAAGCGATGGACGTTCTCAATCAGCACGACATCCCGTGCGGCCCGATCCTCTCGATGAAGGAACTTGCTGAAGAGCCATCGCTTCGCGCCACTGGCACGATCGTCGAGGTCGACCATCCGACTCGCGGCAAGTTCCTCACGGTCGGAAACCCGATCAAGATGAGCGACAGCGCGACAGATGTGAAGCGCTCACCGCTGCTTGGCGAACATACGGACGAGGTGCTGGCGGAACTCGGCTACGGTAAGGCGGAGATCGGAGCGCTGCGGGCCGGAAAAGTGATCTAACAATTGCACGTGCTCGCGCAGTCACGATGACGTGAAGAGCATACGAGGCGGCCGGGATGACACACGACAAAAATGAGGTTCGAAAGGTTCTCGATCAGGCTAAGGCTGCCGGGCGCACCGCTCTGACGGCGCCCGAGGCGAGACGCGTCTGCGAGGCCTATGCAATCACGGTGCCGAAGGAGGGCGTTGCAGCCGGCGCCGACGAGGCCGCCAAGCTTGCAGCCGCGATCGGCTACCCCGTCGTCATGAAAGTCGTGTCGCCGGACATCCTGCACAAGACCGAAGCGGGGGGCGTCCTGATCGGGCTGACGTCGGCGGAACACGTTACGCGGGGATTTGCGACGATCGTCGCCAACGCACGCAACTACAATCCCAAGGCGCAGATTCTCGGGGTCCAGGTACAGCAGATGCTCACCGGCGGTCAGGAGGTGATCATCGGTGCCGTCACCGACCCGGCATTCGGCAAACTGGTGGCCTTCGGGCTCGGCGGCATTCTGGTGGAGGTGCTCAAGGACATCACGTTCCGCCTCGCGCCGGCGTCCCAGGACGATGCCCTGTCCATGCTCGACGGCATAGCTGCGGCCGCGATTCTGCGCGGTGTTCGCGGCGCGAAGCCGGTTGACCGCGCGGCACTTTCGTTGATGATCGAAAGGGTGTCGAGGTTGGTGGCGGATTTTCCGGAGATTTCCGAAATGGACCTGAATCCGGTCTTCGCCACCGAGCGCGGCGCGACGGCCGCCGACGTCCGCATCGTTCTTGACTTCAATCCAGCTCCTGCGCGCTACCGGCCCAGCCAGGAGCTGATCGTGCGCCAGATGAACCGTATCATGAAGCCGGACGCCGTGGCCGTGATCGGCGCGTCGTCCGAGAACGGCAAGATCGGCAACTCGGTCATGAAGAACCTGATCAACGGGGGATACCAGGGCGCGATCTATCCGGTCCATCCGAGTGCCGACGTCATCATGGGCAAGAAGGCCTATAAGAGTGTCAAAGACGTCCCTGGCGACATAGACGTCGCGGTCTTCGCGATTCCTGCGAAGTTCGTTGCTCAGGCTCTGATCGAGGTTGGCGAGAAGAGGATTTCCGGCGCCGTGCTCATTCCCTCCGGATTCGCCGAGACCGGGAACGTCGCCGGACAGGCCGAACTGGTCGAGATCGGCCGCAAGTACGGCGTAAGGCTAATGGGACCCAACATTTACGGTTTCTACTACACGCCCAAGAATCTGTGCGCGACGTTCTGCACCGCCTACGATGTCAAGGGCAAGGCAGCGCTGTCATCGCAGTCCGGCGGTATCGGTATGGCGATCATCGGGTTCTCGCGCTCGGCGAAAATGGGCGTCTCGGCGATAGTCGGGCTTGGTAACAAGTCCGACATTGACGAGGATGATCTGCTCACCTTTTTCGAGCAGGACGACAACACCCAGATCATTGCACAGCACTGCGAGGATCTGAAGGACGGGCGAGCATTCGCCGAAGTCGCGAAGCGAGTGTCGAAGAAGAAGCCGGTCGTGGTGCTGAAGGCCGGGCGGACGAGCCTTGGTGCGCGAGCAGCCAAGTCGCACACCGGAGCATTGGCGGGTAACGACAAGATATATGACGACGTTTTCAGGCAGTCCGGCGTAATCCGCGCCCGTTCGTTGCGTGACCTGCTTGAGTTTGCGCGCGGCATACCCGTACTGCCGACCCCTAAGGGCAACAACGTCGTAATCATTACCGGCGCCGGCGGTTCCGGAGTGCTGCTATCGGACGCCTGTGTCGACAATGACTTGTCCCTGATGGCGATGCCACCGGACCTCGACGCGGCATTTCGAAAGTTTATCCCGCCGTTCGGCGCCGCCGGAAACCCGGTCGACATCACCGGCGGCGAGCCGCCAACGACCTATCAGAATACGGTGCGGCTTGGCCTGGAGGACCCGCGCATTCATGCGCTTATTCTCGGCTACTGGCACACGATCATCACGCCGCCGATGGTGTTTGCCAAGCTGATGGTTGAGGTTGTGCTGGAAATGCGCGCCAAGGGATTTGAGAAGCCCGTAGTCGCCTCGCTCGCGGGCGACGTGGAGGTGGAGGAGGCGGCGGAATACCTCTATCAACACGGAATTCCAGCCTATGCGTACTCCACCGAGATCCCGGTCGCGGTGCTCGGCGCCAAGTACAAATGGACGCGCGGTGCAGGACTGATTCCGGGAGAGTGAAACGACAGCCGGAAGCGGTGGACCTTACGCACGCTGGCGGGGCCGTGCAGGTGCTTCCGGACACCTGCATTGCCGGGGCGAAGGTGCCCCCGGAGATTGGCTAACTGGAAGAGCGGAGCCCCGGGGCCGTGCAAGCGTCGCTGGCGGTTTCCGGGGGCGCGCAGCGGCTGGCCGTGGACGCCGGCCGGGCGGCGCGCGACGATGCTCGCATTCAGCGCGTCGCTCGCGTGGATCGCCCAGCGGACTCGCCGCGCCATCGGTGTCGCGGCGGGCATGCCGGTGGGCCGCCATACCCCGGCTGCCCGCGCGCGCGACGTGCGAGCGCGATTGGGCTCATCAATATACGCTTGGCGCGTCAACCGAACATCGGTGCGCCGGATGCATGCGGTCGGCATTTGATCCGGGCAGGGAGTCAGGGTGATGTCGGCGACGAACCTCACTGCCGGGCACGCCGGCCCGTGGAATCCCGGCATTCTATCGCAGGTGCCGGCGGAACTGCGGCACCTGTCCACCATCTTCCGGCCCGACAATGTATCCACGACTGTCGCTGCGGCCGACGAGCTGCACGACCTGACCGGCTTGCCGCCGGCCGAGCTGGTTGCATTTCGGCCGAAACGTCTGGTCCTCCACGAGATCCTGATCCGCATCACCGCCGATTTTGCAGTGCCGGACGGTTCGCGCATCGAGGACCTCGGTATCAACTTCCGCGAGATCACGCGCCTCGTCCTCACGCGGTACATCGAGCCGGAGATGGAGGCCGTCGCGGCAACGTTTGATCAGGTCAGGCGGCAGCTGACGGACGCGATTGATGCCACGCTCTGTGCGGTCCCAGCAGGATCCACGCGAGCAAGCGCGCACGAGATGCGCTCCCCGGCGTCCCGGCTGCTCCCGCGCTTTACGCGTCGGCGCACTGAGGCTTTGCCGCCAGCCATCAACCAGAGCTGGAACATTCGGCAGATCGCCGAAAGCGAACGCACGGCGACGACGACCGATGACCCGATGAAGAGAGCCGCTAACCGTGCCGTGGCGCGTGTCACCTCAGCGCTTTTTAGCCGCCACGGCCGGGCATGGGGAACGCGCAGCCTGGTCGCGGCACTCGCCGCTGACATTGCTTGCAACGATTTCGGCAGCGATGCGATTGGCGCGGCGATCGAGCCGCTGGTGATGCGCGCGGCACAGCACGAGGGCTATGAGGTCCTGCGACGGCAGCAACGGCCCATAGTCATGAACACCAAGGGCCCCTCCGCGTCCGGTAAGAGCACGTTGCGGCCGCTGCAAAGGAAGCTCGCCGGTGACCTCGGTGTGCACTGGAGCGACTTCGCGCTGATCAGCCCGGACATCTGGCGCAAACAGCTGCTCGACTATGGGGCGCTTGGTGCAGCCTATAAGTACGCCGGCGCGTTCACGGCCGAGGAAGTGCAGATCGTTGACCAGAAGCTCGACCGCCACATGGCGCGCAAATACGAGCGCGGTGAGATGTCACACCTGCTGATCGACAGGTTCCGTTTCGACAGCTTCGCCCCCGATTCGCGCGAGGCGGGGAGCAATCTGCTGACCCGCTTTGGCCACACGGTTTACCTGTTCTTTCTGATTACTCCGCCGGAATTACTGGTCGAACGGGCCTGGAGGCGCGGACTCGAGGTCGGCCGTTACAAAGCCGTCGACGACACGCTCGCGCACGGTGTCGAGGCTTACTCAGGGATGCCGGACGTCTTCTTTACCTGGGTTTGCCGCGCGGACAAGGTCGTCCACTTCGAGTTTCTAGACAACAGCGTGCAGCGCGGGGAGCGCCCGCGCACGGTAGCCTTTGGCTCCAACGACGGTCTTACTGTGCTGGACGTTGCACGGCTGCTGGACATCGAGCGCTATCGGCGCGTCGACGTCCATGCCTCGGCTGCCGAATTCCTTTACCCGGAGCGGGCCATTCTGGAAGCGGAGCAGAACACCGGGTTCCTTCAGCGATGCATCGAGCAATTTCGCGAGGTTATCTTTGCCGATCAGGCGACGGGCCGCGTGTATCTGCGCATCGTATCGGGTAAGCCGGTCCTGGCTGACCGGGAGGCGCTGCAGCAAGCAATTTCGAATCCCGACACCGGTGCCGGCTTACGGGCCGTGGCACCTGCCGCGTTTGGTCGCACCGTACCGTTGTCTGATCGGCCGACTTATCTAGGCGGTCCGGGGGTTACGGGTCATGTGCCGACGCTCGGTCAATGGGGCACCGTCGCCGGGCAGTGAACGGACGCTCCGCGATCGACGGGTGCGGACTTACCTACCGACGCGCGAGACAGGTTGCTGGCTGGCTGGGAGGCGTTCGCAGGCGCCTCGAACCTTGCGAATGCCGCAGGCTACTGCCGGTGGTTCTTACTGACGGCTGCTGCGTTCCTGCTATGCCGCCTGCCGTTCCTGTGCCGCCTCGCGCAGCAGACGGCGCAGCACCTTGCCGACATTGGACTTGGGAAGGGGCTCCGTGCGGAACTCGACGAGCTTCGGCACTTTGTATCCGGTCAGATGGATCTTGCAGTGAGCGAGCAGCTCCTCCGCGGTCAGGCTCGGGTCCTTCTTCACGACGATGAGCTTGACTGCCTCGCCGGACTTCTCGTCAGGCACGCCGATAGCGGCGACCTCAAGCACCCCGGGATGAAGCATTGCCACGTCCTCGACCTCGTTCGGAAAGACCTTGAACCCGGAGACTACGATCACGTCCTTTTTCCGGTCGGTCATCTTAAAGTAGCCGCGTTCGTCCATGAATCCCAGGTCGCCGCTGCGGAGCCAGCCGTCCTTCGTGAACACCTTCGCCGTTTCGTCGGGCCGGTTCCAGTACCCCTTCATTACCTGCGGCCCGCGGATGCAGATCTCGCCAGTCTGCCCGACAGGCAGCTCGCTGCCGTCCTCGTCCAGAACGATGACGTCTGTCGATGGGATCGGCAATCCAAGCGCACCGGTCCAGTCCTTGATGTTGAGGGGGTTGGTGATCGCCACTGGCGCTGTTTCCGTCAGTCCATAGCCTTCGACGATCGGCACACCCGTCAGCTGCTTCCAGCGCTCGGCGACGGCGCGCTGCACCGCCATTCCGCCGGCGGACGTG
>Ga0181521_10000315_pt1 | contig 58094 bp, 53 predicted proteins | sample PEATcosm2014_Bin_32_FD_119764 | JGI IMG/M metagenome (GOLD analysis project Ga0181521, IMG submission 119764) | Peatland microbial communities from MTU Mesocosm Facility, Houghton, MI, USA - PEATcosm2014_Bin02_60_metaG | ecosystem: Environmental > Terrestrial > Soil > Wetlands > Peat | place... | reverse complement strand
CACGGGCGTGGAGATGTTCAAGAAGCAGTTGGACGAGGGCATGGCGGGCGACAACGCAGGCATCTTGCTGCGCGGCACGCCGAAAGAGGATGTGGAGCGCGGCATGGTGCTGGCCAAGCCGGGCTCGATTACGCCGCACACGGTCTTCAAGGGCGAGGTGTACGTGCTCTCGAAGGAAGAGGGCGGGCGCCACACGCCGTTCTTCAAGGGCTACCGTCCGCAGTTCTACTTCCGCACGACGGACGTGACGGGAGTGGCGCAGTTACCGGCGGGCGTTGAGATGGTGATGCCGGGCGACAACGTGCAGCTTGAAGTGGAGCTGATTACGCCGGTGGCTCTGGAAAAGGGCTTGCGCTTTGCGATCCGCGAAGGCGGGCGCACGGTGGGCGCGGGCACGGTGAGCGAAATTATCAAGTGAGGCAGTGAAGAAGTGAAGAAAACAGTGAATAAGTGAATGAGTGAAGTAGTGAAAAAGAAAAGTGCGTGTTGTTCACTCATTCACTTCTTCACTTCTTCACTTTTTCACTTGTTCACTGTAGTTGAAAGGGTTTGAATGCGGGAAATTGTTACATTGCAGTGCGAGGTGTGCAAGGAGCGGAACTACTCGACGACCAAGAACAAGAAGACGACCACCGGCCGTCTGGAGTTCAAGAAGTTCTGTAACCGCTGCCGCAAGCACCAGGTGCACAAGGAAACGAAGTAGAACAGAGATCAGAGAACAGAGATCAGGGGTCAGTTAGTCCATTGCGAAGCGGGCACTGAAAACTGATCTCCGATCTCTGACCCCTGATCTCTTTTTAGGGGCGTAAGCTCAACGGCTAAACTGTCGGTCTCCAAAACCGAACTTGGGGGTTCGAATCCCTCCGCCCCTGCCAGATTAAACAGGAATGCGCAAGGCGCGACGCCCGGCGCGAAGGAAAGGCAACTATGGCAAACGTCGATGATCGGCCGGACAAGATAATTGTCAGCGGCGTGGTCGGTAAGTGGGGCGAATTCACGGGCTTTTTGAGTGATGTGCGCGCGGAGATGCGCAAGGTAGTTACGCCCTCGTGGAGGGAAGTGCAAGCCACGACCACGGTGGTGATCATCGCAGTGTTTATTTTTGGGCTGTACTTCTTCGTGGCGGACTCGATTTTCTCCTCGGGTATGAATTGGCTTCTGCACAAGATGGGCGGGCAGTAGTTGATGTTGAACCACGAAACGAGAGCATGATGGCAGATGAATTAGAACAAGCCGAACAGGCTGGACAAGCCGAACAGGTTGAGCAAGTTGGGCGGGCTGAAGAAGCGGAGCAAGCTGTGCAGGCCGAGCGCGCTGAACATGCTGAACAGGCAGGACAAGCCGAGCAAGCAGAACAAGACGAACAGGCTGTAGAAGCTGAGCAACCTGTACAGGCCGAACGCGCTGAACAGGCTGTACAGGTCGAGCAAGTTGGGCAGGTTGAAGAAGCGGAGCAAGCTGTAGAAGCCGAACCTGTTGAACTGGCTGAACAAGCTGAAGAAGCGGAACAAGCTGTCCAGGCTGAACCAGCAGTGCGGCCGAAGAAGACCGTCGAGCAGACAGAACCGCAGGAGCAGCCGCCGCCGGTGCGTAACGAGCGCTTCAGGTGGTACATTCTGCACGCCTATTCGGGCTTTGAACGCAAGGTGCGCGAGTCCATCCAGAGCCGCGTAGAGGCCTTCGGGCTGAAGGACAGGGTAGGGCGGGTGATGATTCCCACCGAGCAGGTGACGGAAATCATCAATGGCAAGAAACGCACCGTAGAGAGGGTTTTTCTGCCGGGTTATGTGCTTGTTGAGATGGAGCTGGACAACAACCTGTGGCACGTCCTGAAGGACACGCCCAAGGTGACCGGCTTTCTGGGCACGGGCGACAAGCCGGTGGCGCTGAGCGAGGAAGAAGTCAGCGGTATCCTCTTCCGCTCCGAGACCGCCAAGGAAAAGCCACGGCTCAAGATCAAGTTTGAGAAGAACGAGCAGGTCCGCATTACCGACGGGCCTTTTGCCAACTTCAACGGCGTGGTGGATGAGATTAACGAAGATCGCGAGACGCTGAAGGTCATGGTGACCATCTTCGGACGCTCCACCCCGGTGGAGATGGAGTTTGGCAAAGTAGAAAAGATTGAGTAACGTAGCTTCTAGCTACTAGCTTCCAGCTTCTAGCCGACCGGTTTATCTAGCCGCCCTCGGTTGTAAGCGAATGCAGAGACTGCGTCACCAAAATTTGAACAAGAACAAACCAGCTAAAAGCTAGCGGCTAGGAGCTAGAGGCTGGTTCCAAAGGAACCAAGACATGGCACCTCCAAAGAAGATTACGGGTTACGTCAAACTGCAGATCGAGGCCGGCAAGGCCACACCGGCGCCGCCGGTTGGCCCCGCGCTGGGCCAGGCGCAGGTCAACATCATGGAGTTCTGCAAGCAGTTCAACGCGCGCACCTCAAATAAGGAGATGGCCGGGCTGATTATTCCGGTGGTCATCTCCGTCTATGCCGACCGCAGCTTCAGCTTCATCACCAAGACGCCGCCGGCGCCGGTGTTGCTGAAGAAGGCTGCCGGGATTGAAAAAGGCTCAGGCACGCCCAACAAGGAAAAGATCGGCAAGGTGACCGAGAAGCAGGTGCGCGAGATCGCCACGCAAAAGATGCCTGACCTGAACGCCGCCACGGTGGAGACGGCCATTAAGAGCATCAAGGGTACCGCCCGCTCCATGGGCATTGAAGTGGTGGAGTAAGCCGCGACTACGATGCATGCACGAAGGCCCTCCTGCAAGGGAGGGCCTTCGGCGTTTTAGACGCGGGTCCAAATGCTTTTGGAAAACCTGGCGTAATTTTAAGCAGCGCGGCGAAACGGTTCGATCCTCGGCTGCTTCTTCCGGGAGGCTTGCCACAGATCGTAGTCGGTTTGCAATTCATACCAAATCTCAGCGTGGGTGCCGAAGGCTGCGGAAAGACGCAACGACATATCGGCCGAGATGCCAGCCTTGCCGTTAAGGATGCGGGAGAGCGTTGCGCGAGAAACACGCAAATGCTTGGCGGCAGTCGTTACGTTTGTGTCGCCAAGAAACTCCCGTAGCACTTTGCCGGGGTGTGGCGGGTTGTGCATGCGCATATTGTTTCTCCTAGTGGTAATCCTGATAGTCAACGAGAATCGCGTTCTCGCCCTCGAATGTAAATGTCAAGCGCCAATTGCCGTTCACCTTCACGGACCAATGGTGTTTGAGATCGCCGCGTAAAGGGTGCAATTTCCATCCAGGTGCATTCATATCTCTTGCTGACCTAGCTCGATTCAACTGAAAGAGTTGAACAGAGAGCTTGGCAGCATGGGATGGCTGAATTCCTGCCTTGCTTCCGGTGGTGAAGAATTTCTCGATGCCGGTATGCCGGAAGCTCTTAATCATGTGTATAGTGTAGCGCGTCACTACTCGGCAGTCAAGTGGCTTCCAGAGAATGGAAATCCAGAATCCTCAGAACCACTGCCCCAGGGTGACAAAAACTTTGCGGTGGCCGGCGTCTCCGACAGAGACTCCAAAGGTAAACATGCCGATGGGGGTATTGGCTATCAGGCCTGCGATACCATCCTGGCGGAGAATCGCGCGTGCTTGCGGTGACCAGATCTCGCCGGCCTCGTAGCCGAAGGCGCCGTAGAGGCCTTGTCCCAGCCCGGTGGGCAGGGCTGCAATTCGACGCATATAACCTGTGCTGCCCAGATACGTATCCGTTCCCCGGTACTCGTCAAAAGATGAGGCGGAGAGGCGCATCGGTCCACCCAGGGTGAACAGGTAAGGCTGGGCGACATTGGCGCGCAGATAGGAGTTGACCTCCCCTTTGAGACCGAAGACATTGGTCTCATTCCAGGAACGGGTCGCGCTGAAGGCAACCTTGACCAGCGGTGCGTTGTCGCTTGCGACGGCATGATAAAACGCGCCGGCCGAGGCGGAGAGGCGAAAGCTATTGGGCGAGATGACGCCGGCGGCGGCTTTGTCGATCTTGATGTTCAGCAGGCCGGACTGCGCGGTTCCGGTGATATACGGCCCGCCGCCGGCGCCAGTGCGCAGGCCCCAGCGCGTGTCCTCGGCTTGCCACAAGGCTGAAATTTGCAGTTGATTCGAAAATGTGCGGCCGGCCTCGACGCCCGCGTCAAGATTTTGCAGGAAGCGTTCGGCGATGCGCTTCTGGTCAGCCCAGATGTAGACCGGCTCGCGGACAACGCCGGCGTGCGGCTCGATGAAAAAGCCGCCCGGAGTGAGCAGGCGGTAGTATTCGGCGGAGAGATCGGTTTTATAACCGACACGCGCGGTGGCGCGCAGTTCGGAGCCGAAGCCGCCAAGGTTTTGATCGATCAGGCGGAGGGTTATCTCACCACGGCTGATGTTCGATGTGGCAGCGGCCAATTCCGCGCCAAGGAACATATAGGGCGGGCCGGTTGGATCTTTGCTGAGGCGGATCAAGATGCCCGTATCCGGAACGGATGTGCCAGCTGTGTTCTGAGCTGATGCGGGCGAGCTTGTTGCGGGCGGCGCGGAGGATGCAGATGCAGGGGCATAGGTCTCCCAGGTGGCGCTGATATCGTCGTTGGACTGAATGTGCTTGAGGGCGTCGATGGTTGAGGCTGGTTCGATGGGCCGGCCCTCGATAGGCTTCATGTCGGCGAGAACCTCATGAACTGCGCCCGGCTCGGGACGCGGCATTGGACCCTCCACGCGGACCTGGCGCAGGATGCCGGGTTTCGGAGTGCGGCGGCTCTCACGCGCAGCCAGATAGGCCTTCCAGCCATCGGCGTCGAGAGCGTAACGCAGCAGTGCAGCGCGGTTCTGCTCGGCGGCCTTGTAGCCGGCGTCGATCAACCGGGCACCACGGGCATAGTCGGTGCCTGTATAGCCATTCAACGGCACGTTGACCACCACATCAGCAAGCTGCATGGCATCGGCAACATTGTGCTGGACACCGGCATCGAAGGCGCGGTTGAGAACACTGACGATGGAACTGGTATCGGGGGAGGAATTAGTGACGTCGTCAAGATAGATGGCGATGATGACGTCGGCGTGCAGATCGCGCTTGAGAACACCGGTAGGCAGGTTGTCAAGGATGCCGCCATCGACCAGGTAGTGGCCGCTGCGGTCCTGGACCGGCGGAAAGACACCCGGAATGGAGATGGATGCGCGCACGGCCTGGGGCAACGGCCCGGAGGCAAAGGTGACCGATGTGAGGGTATTCAGATCGGTGGCTACGCAGCGAAAGGGAATGGGGAGCTGGTTGAAGTCCAACTCCTGGCTGTTTTCGTTAGGCAAATTGCTAGTCAGGAACTCGTTGACGCCGCGATCAGATAGCAGGGCGTTGCGCAGAAACAGATGGTGACGGAGACCGACGGTCAACGCAGTGGGAAGTTCGCGGCGGTCCTGGCGGCGGCGAAAGCTCGCGTCAGAGTATGAAGTTTGCAGGGTGAAGACGCGCGTGAATGCGTCACCGACGGCAAGTGCGCGTATCTGGGCGGGCGTGCTGCCGGATGCGTAGAGGGCGCCAATCAGCGAACCCATGCTGGTGCCAGAGATGCGGTCCACGGGAATGTGATGCTCCTCAAGCCATTGGAGGACGCCGATATGTGCTATGCCCAGGGCTCCGCCGCCTTCCAACGCAATACCTATGGCTGGACGTCCGGGCGGCTGCACGGCAGGCAAGGCAGAGCTGGAGGAAGCAGGGACAGGATGGGCCGGCTCCTGCGTTGCGGCGGAGGTTGCAAGCAGGGTGGCGGCAAGAAGGGTTACAACAGATTTCCAGCGCACGGGTACACCCCCAGGAAAACCTGTCCTATAAGTTAACGCTTTTCAGGGGGAATTACTGTGACGTGTGCTCGTTAGGGGTTGTTTCTGGGTGTTACCGGCGGCTTGGCCGCGTAAATCAGGCCGGAGGCATAAAACATCCTCGCGGGCATAGAAAATCCCTCCGCGTCTCAGGCGCGGCACTCCGGAGAGGCGTGCAGTTCGTCCCTACTTCGGCGGAGGCGGAATGAAGACTTCGCGGCGTGCGGGTTCCGGCTTGGGCTTTGGCTTGGGCGCCTTCTTGACTTCTTTTCTGCCTTTGTCTTTGCTTCCCATGGCTGCAAGTGTGCCACAAAAGGGTGGGGTTAGGAAAGATAAAAATACTAAATTTTCCGCTTTCAGCGTAATGTTTGTATCTTAATGTCGCACTGCGTAATGAACCAGTATTCTTTGTGTACACTTCAAATGTGACGGAATACACGGTGGGGAGAGGTTTTATGAAAGAGCATTTGAGGTTGTCTTCCGAGGTGTTGGATTTTGTCGAGGAGTTGGACAAGAGCTTCATAGAACAGTACCCGGATGAGGGCCCAGAAATGCATGAGCGTGGTCGCTTCATTGCCGAACACATAAAAATATCAAGAGAAGAATTCACAGACGACATCATCCCCGCTCTTGAAGACCTTTCGAGGAGATTTCCTGACCTGTTTTCGGGTGATTTAGACAGGCTGTATGTTCGCGACGTCGTTGGAGCAGTGCCGGGTTATGTTTCGCGAACGCTCCAGTTGGCCGGGCTTGCCGCGGGGCACAAGCCCAAGGAGGTAGTCAACAAGTATCTGGCTGAAGCTGTCCGCACATATATCTTCGGATTCCCCCTGGCCTCCATTGCACTCAGTAGAGCCGTCCTGGAACATGCAGTCAAGGAGCGTATGATCGGGCCGCCGGAAGGCGCCACACTTTCCGCCTGGATCGAGCAGGTTGCCGATGAGCGAGACCTGGATGATTCGATAACGGATATGGCAAGAAGTGTGACGAAGACAGGAAATAAAGTACTCCATCAAAAGCCAGTCAGACTGCAGGAGGCTTTCGATGTTCTGGTCAAGGTGCGCAAGTTTCTTGAGGCTCTATACTCATCTGACCCAGCGGAGTTCTAATTCAAAAACATTGTCCTATACAGCGTATCCCGCTGCACCGGCATAAAGCCAGCATCACGGATGATGCGGCGCAGCTCTTCTTCCGTAGTGCGATTTGATGTTCCGGCGGCTTTGACTACATTCTCTTCCAGCATCACCGAGCCTACGTCGTTGCCGCCGAAGTGCAGGCCCAGCTCCAGCACCTTCAATCCCTGCGTGACCCAGCTTGCCTGCACATTTTCGACGTTATCGAGATAGAGCCGCGAGATGGCCAGCACCTTCAGGTACTCGACAGAGGTTGCTTCTTCCCATCCGCGCCCACCAAGAGCGGTGTTCTTCGGCTGAAAGCTCCAGGGGATGAAGGCCGTGAATCCGCCGGTTTCCTCCTGCAAGCGGCGCACAACCTCGAAGTGGTTAACACGCTGCTCGAAGGTTTCGCCCACACCGAACATCATCGTCGCAGTGGTGCGCATGCCCAACTGGTGCGCGGTGCGGTGTACGCTGACCCAATCCTCTGTGTTGCACTTGATGCGCGCTATGCGCCGGCGCACATCATCGTCCAGAATCTCCGCGCCGCCGCCGGGGATGGAATCCAGACCTGCGTCGCGCAGGCGGATGATAGTGTCGCGCAGGGGCAGCTCGGAATATTTGGCGATGGCCAGAATCTCGGAGGCCGTCAGACAGTGCAGCCAGATCTGCGGAAAACGCTGCTTGATGCCGCTGAAGAGCCGCTCGAACCAGTCGATCTTAAGGTCGGGATGAATGCCGCCCTGCATCAGCACACCGGTGCCGCCCATCTCGATGGTCTCGGCGATCTTTTCATAGATGGTCTCGAAGTCGAGGATGTAGCCCTCGTCCGAGCGCGGGCCGGTAAGCGGCCGGTAGAAGGCGCAAAAGGTGCAGTACTCTGTGCAGAAGTTGGTGTAGTTGATATTGCGGTCAATGATGTAGGTGACCACGCCCTCGGGGTGCAGGCGGCGGCGCACGGCATCGGCCTCAAAGCCCAGGCCTATCAGGTCGGGGGAGTGAAAGTAGTCGAGAGCCTGTTGGCGAGTCAGCGACATACTTCGATTCTAACAATTCATGAGCAAGAGTCCGGCTTGGCGGCCAGCATGCACGGCCCACGTTACTTCTTCGTCCCCTGGTCGGCCGCCACAGGAGCCAATGGCTCGCCGCGCAGAATCTCCACCGCCGCAGGGGGCAGCGGCTTATCAGCGTGGGCCAGGAGCAGGCTCACCTGCCACATCTGGGTCTCGGTCAGAACACTCTTGTAGGCCGGCATTCCTGTCAGCCGGATGCCGTTGGCCACCTTCCAATAGGTCTCGCCCGGCGGGTCGTCGCTCACCCCGACGACCTCACTGTGGCGGTGCTTTTCCCACAGCGGCGGCGCAGAGGGATACATATGCTCGCCTAACCGCGATGGCTTGCCGTGAAACCCGTGGCAGGCGGCGCACTGATCGCGATAGATCTCGGCGCCCGCTACCAGGTTGGCCTCGTCCGCCTGGACGGGCGGTGTATTGACCATCTCCCGGTCGATGCGGGCATGGAGCGGCATCCCGGTCAGCAACCGCTCCTGCGACAACGGCGGGTCGGCCACAGCCACCGGCACATGGCCAAACCTGAGCCACCCCAGCACGACAACCGGCATGAGTACGATACCCAGCAGAATTCCCAGTAAAACACGACCCATAAACTTTGCTCCTTCGCTGGCCCTTATCCTAGAGCATTTTCGCGGCTTTGCATGCCGAAAATCAGCAGCTGATTCGGCCAGATATTCCCATGCTGCGCATCCAATCCTGTGCCGGTACACACCCAAGACTCCCCCCAAGGTGTTTTAATACCTATTGGGGGGAGCGCTGTGCTGGCTCGCTTCCGTAATCCCGTGGAGGAAAACTGAAATTGATGTATTCTTTTCGCCGTTTTGCCCTTCTGCTGGTGCTAGGTATCGCGGTAGCCACCGCCGCTCTGGCCCAAAGCTCAACTTCGAGCAGTAACCCCACGGCCCCCGGACAGGTCCAGGCCGGGCAGCCCGCCGCCCAAACCGAATCTCAAGGCCAGTTGAGCGTCCAGGCCCGCATCAGGGCCCGCCGCGCGCAACGCCGCGCCGCCGCCATTCACGAGGCTTACTCACATCGCTATGAGGAGTACACCGGCATAGGATTACTGCGCTTTGTTCCCGGCCCTGGATATCCAGCCAGCCCCGGCGTGCCCCACGGCCCGCAGTTGGAACACGCGTGGGATTACGCCTGGAACGTCGGCTTCACACGCTACTCGAATGAGCGGCTGGGCTACACCATCGATGGCCGCGGTTATTACGCCACTGCCTACGTGGGCATCCAGCCGAACAATCCATATTACGTCCAGGGAATCACCAACCCGGCCATCAGCCAGTATGCCGTTCTGGCCGGCCCCACCTATCGCTTCTACTTGCAGCCCAAGTATTCGGTCTCTGTCCGCGTCCTGGGCGGGTTTGAGAAAGGGAACTTTTCCGGCGACACCAACCACAGCACCATCCTCGCCACCGATCTGGGTCTCTGGCCGGATGGCTATGTCTTCGCAGGCGGCGCAAGTATTCCTTTGGAGTACAATCTGACGCCGAACATCGGGCTGCGCGTTGCGCCTGAGTACTTCTTCACCGGCTTCGGCTCGACCGTGCAGTACAGCCGCGGCTTCACCACCGGCATTGTCTACCGCTTCGGCAAGCAATAGAACAGCAGGGGTATGGAAGATTACGGCGTGGACTTTGGTCCGCGCCTTTTCTTCGTTGCAATCACGTGCAAAACGTGCTACACATATAACACATGTTGCACACGGATAGGAGGCACATTCAAAATGCCCGCGCTCGACGAAAAACGCAATATCACCCTGCGTCTTAGCCGGCAAACGATTCAAAAGGCGCGAATTCTGGCCGCCCAACGCTCCACCTCCATAAGCGGCCTGCTCACCAGCCAGATTGAGCAGCTTGCGGAGAAGGAAGACGATTACGAGCGCGCTATGGATAGAGCCTTTGCTCGGATGAAAGAGGGATTCCATTTGGGCGGGGTTCATATCATGGACCGGGACGCTTTGCATGAGCGCTAAGATCTTTATCGATACAAACGTTCTGGTCTATGCCCACGATCTGGACGCCGGGCGCAAGCAACTCACGGCGCAAGATGTGCTGTTTGGCCTCAGGCAGGATCGTTCAGGCGCTTTGAGTATGCAGGTATTGCAGGAGTTCTACAATACGGTTACGCGAAAGCTGGCCTCCCCGCTGTCAAAGGAAAAGGCGCGTGCCATTGTCGAAGACTTCTCCCACTGGTGCATCGAAACAACCCCGGAGGAGATCAAACGGGCTTTTCAGATTGAGGACGAGGCTCAGATCAACTTCTGGGATGCAATGATAATTGCCGCTGCAATCAAGAGTGGCGCCAGCCTGATTCTATCGGAGGATCTGAACCCCGGACAGATTATTGCCGGAATTCAGATCGAGAGTCCCTTCGTAGTCCCGTAAAAAATGCGCGGCAATATCGTTCTGACGCTCCTCATTCCATCCGATTGGAACTATCCCACTTGCTATCATCAATGCAAGCTCCCGGCAGCGTTCTTCCGGCGCAACCACTGAGGTTATTACCCATCCAGATGAATTCCGCACACCAGTCCGCCATCCCTGCAGAACAAGCCGCACATGGTCCGGCGCACATCCACGCGCCAGAGGCCGGCGCTACGGCTACGCTCCTCCACGACCTGCGAGAGTTATTCAAGGTCAAGGTCGTCGGTCTGGTTCTGGTCACCGGATGGGGCGGATTTTACCTGGGCTCGATGCAATCCGGCATCACCAGCGTGCAGCGCGGCCTGCTGAATACACTGCTGGGCATCGGCCTGGTCTCTGCCGGCGCAGGCGCACTGAACGAGGCCATGGAACGCAAGACAGACGCACTCATGAAGCGCACCGCCGACCGGCCCATGGCCGCGGGCCGCTTCTCGCTGGCCCAGGGAGTGCTGGCCGGCATGGCGGCGCTGGCGCTGGGCGCTGTGTGGCTGGCGCTCACCACCAACCTGCTCACCGTGGCTCTGGCGCTGCTCACGGCCTTTACGTATGTGGCCATCTATACCCCGCTCAAGCGGTTCACAGCTCTGGCCACCTTTATAGGTGCGTTTCCCGGCGCTATGGGGCCGATGCTGGGCTGGACCGCCGCTCGCGGCCGCATCGAGTGGCCGGCGGTGGCGCTGTTCGCCATCCTCTTTGTCTGGCAATTTCCGCACTTCATGGCGATTGCGTGGCTATATCGCGACGACTACGCCCGCGCCGGCATTCGCATGCTGCCTGTCGTTCAGCCCGACGGCTGGTCCACCGTGGCCGAGGCTCTGTTTTTTGCGGTGGCGATGATTCCCGTCAGTCTGGCGCCCTGGCGGCTGGGTTTGGCGAGCCTGACCTATGCCGTGCTGGCTGCCGCGCTGGGGCTGGTTTACCTGGGCTATACGATTCGCTTCTCCCGCATTCTGCGCGCGGTTCCTGAGGAGGAAAGCCGCAGGCTGGCCCGCGACCTGCTCAAGGTCAGTATCCTCTATTTGCCCTTGCTGTTTACTACGCTTATGCTCTGCGCAGTCGCGAAATCGTGAGGAAGCCATGACGACCGCAGTTCCGTCATCGAATACCCGTTCCGCCATCATCGCGATTCTGGCCATCAGCGTTACGGCTACGGTCTTTCTCTTCTGGCTGATCTACGTCCATCCCGCCGCTGATTCCGCCAGCGTCCGCTTCGCGTTTTTGCCCGCGCTTAACGCGGCGCTCAACGGCCTCAGCGCGACGGCTTTGTTGGTCGGCTACACCTTCATACGGGCGCGGCGCGTGGAAGCCCATCGCGCGACAATGCTGACGGCCTTCGGCTTCTCGACACTTTTTCTGGTTGGTTACATCCTGCACCATGCGCTGCACGGCGACGTTCGCTACCCGGTACACGCGGCACTTCGCTCGGTCTATCTGCCGCTGCTGGCAAGTCATATTCTTCTGGCCATGGTGGCTCTGCCGCTGATTCTGGTTACCTTCTTCTTCTCGCTTACCGGCCGCATCCCGCAGCACCGCAGGGTAGCACGCTGGACATTTCCGCTATGGCTTTATGTCTCGATTACCGGTGTCATCACCTGGGCGATGTTGCGCCTGGCGCAAGGATAGGGAAACTCATGCCCGCAAGCAGTCCCAACCCGAATTCCTGCCCGCCTGACGGCGGCGCGCGCCAACTGCTGCAATGGGGCGCGTCCATACTGGGCGCGGGGCTTTTGTCCGCGGTGCTGCTGGAGACTTTGCTGGGCGGCTTTTCGCCTACAGGCGCTCACACCAACCTGGGCTGGTTCGCAGTGATCGTAGCCCTGATGTGCATTCCGTTCGGAGGGCTGCTGACGGCGCTGGGCTTGGCTAAATGGCTGCGCAACAAGATACTTACCCGCAAACACTGAAGGTCTGCTATGCTTTTCAACTAACGGAGTAAATGAACATGGCCAAGAGCGTTAACAAAGTAATTCTTTTAGGCAACGTAGGCAAGGATCCCGATATTCGGTCCACCCCCAGCGGCACCATGGTAGCCAACCTCACCCTGGCCACCAGCGACCGTTTTCAGGATGCCCAGGGCAACTGGCAGGACCGCACCGAATGGCACAACCTGGTGGCCTTCAAACGTACGGCGGAGATTATTCGCGATTACGTGAAAAAGGGCTCCAAGTTATACGTAGAAGGCAAGATACAGAGCCGCAGCTGGGACGACAAGCAGACCGGCCAGAAGCGGTACAAGACCGAAATCATTGTCAATGACCTGTCGCTGCTCTCCGCTCGCGAGGAAGGCGCGGGAGGCGCAAAGGCGGCCAGCCAGGCGGCCAATTTTGACCAGCGGCCCCCGGCAACACCTGACGGCCCGGATGAATACAGCCAGCAAGCCGAAATCTCCGACGCAGACATTCCGTTCTAAGGACAGTTGTCAGTGATCAGTGGTCAGGGGTCAAAAACGGTGAGCTACAGGTTACCGGTTTTCGTAAACTGTGAAGCTATAGCTCACCGGTTTTTCGAAGACCGGAGAGGAACAGATCACCGGATCATCGGACCCAGGATTGACCGCATGAGGAGAACGCGATGCGCGAAACACTGGCGGGCAGATTGACGTGGGAGCCGACAGGCGAAGGTATCTGCGTGGATATTCCGGCGCGGCGAAGCTGGACGATTGTAATTCACTTTGTGTGGCTGTTTTTGTGGTGTGGCGCCGGCTGGCTGGCGCTGACCAGGATTCATCAAGTCCACCACGCCGCAATCAAAATTCCATTGATCTGGCAGGTGGGTTGGGTCGCCGGAGTGGTTTTTGTAACGGCTTCCATCCTTTGGAGTCTTACGGGCGGGACCACGCTGGAGCTGAATTCCTATCAACTGCGGATCACCCGCCAGATGATGGGGTTGCAAGTGGGCACGCGAAGCTATGCCAACGCGGATGTGCGCAACCTGAGATTTATCCCCAGCATGATTCGCGGCCGGACCAACCTGCCAGCCATATCAGCTTTGAAGAGAACGGCAGGACGCGCTCCTTCGCATGGGCGGTGGCGGAAATAGAAGCCGTGGCCCTATTCAGCAAAATGGAACAAACCTATAAGTTTCCCCGAGGCAGCGCCGATCCATACTGAGTTGCGCGGTAATAGCGGGCTAACAAGGGAAAGCACAATGCTCGAAACCTTGGCGGGAAGGCTGAAGTGGGAACGGACAGGTCAGGGTATTCGTGTGGAAATTCCTCCATGCGCGAGAATAATGCTAATGCGTATGTTCTGGTTGATCCTATGGTGTGGTGCCTGGGGTCTGTTCCTGTACAAGGTTTATCACACAAACATTGATTCTAATATTCAATTATTCGGGCTAGTGTTATGTGCGGCTGTAGCGGTTCGAATAATCGCCGCCATCTTCTGGAGTCTCGCAGGTAAGACCACACTCATCCTAGATGGGAATCAACTGCAGATTGCCAACCATATCATGGGCCTCAAGCTAAACAAGCAAACCTATGCCAACGCTGATGTCCGTGGTTTAAGATTTGTTCCCTCGACGATGCGCGCCTCGACCGGTCGACCGGGCGGAATTTGGTTCATAGAGAATAACAAGCTGCGACAATTTGATCTGGCAATTACAGAAACTGAAGCCATGGCCCTCATCGACAAAATGCTTCAAGTTTATAAATTCCCGATAGACAGCGCATGGGAATATAGAAGCACTTCCGCGTAAGATCGGACTAATTCGCTTCGGTTTTCTCTGCCCCGCCCAGTGGGTCATTATCGCGGTCGGTGGCTTCGGCCAGCGCGGCGAGGCGGGCGGCCAGTTCCGGGGTCCAGCTTGTCTCCGGGGCGCGCCAGCTCCAATTGCCCACGGCCAGGGCGGGGGTGTTCATGCGGGCTTCCTCACCCAGCTCGAGAAGATCCTGCGCAGGGACCACGGCGATCTGCGCCACGCTGGCCTCGATGGCCCATATGAGCGGCCAGACCGGCGGCATGCCCACCGGCCTCACATAGGCCTCGATGGCGGCGCGCTCCTCCTTGCCGGCGGCCCTCCACCAGCCGAGGGTGGTGTTGTTGTCGTGGGTGCCGGTGTAGGCCACGGTATCGGGGGTGTAGCGGTGAGGCAGGTGGATGTGCGCACCCTTGTCGCCGAAGCCGAATTGCACGACCTTCATTCCCGGCAGGCCAAGTTCCTTTCTTAGCGCGTCGACCTCGGGGGTGATTACGCCCAGGTCCTCGGCTATGAGCGGCAGAGGCCCCAGGGCCGATTCCAGGGCGCGGAAGAGGGCGAGACCGGGCGCCTTGACCCACTCGCCATGGACGGCCGTCTCCTCGGAGGCGGGAATTGACCAAAAGGCCTCGAAGCCGCGAAAGTGGTCGAGGCGGACGATGTCGTATAGCGAACAGGCGTGGCGGATGCGGTCAATCCACCAGTCGAAGCCACGCTCGGCTAAAACATCCCAGCGATAAAGCGGGTTGCCCCAACGCTGGCCAGTGGGCGAAAAGTAGTCGGGAGGCACACCGGCGACGCGGCGAGGCTTGAGATTTTTGTCCAGATCAAAGATCTCGGGGTGAACCCAGAGGTCGGATGAATCCATGTTGACGAAGATGGCCACGTCGCCCAGAATGCGGATGGCGCTACGCGCGGCGGCCTCGCGAAGGTTGTGCCACTGGAGCGAAAAGGCAAACTGGAGAGCCTGTTCCTGGGAAATGGCGCGGCGGTGCTGCTCGATTGCCTGGGACAGCGCCTCAGGCTGGCGGCGGCGCAGCGGCTCGGGCCACTCGGTCCAGGCGCCGGTGTTGAATTGGCGGCGCAGCACGGTGTAGAGAGCGTAATCGGAGAGCCAGGCGGCTTCGGCTTGGCAAAACTCCTCGAATTGCCGCCACTGAGCGGCGAGATTGGGATCGCGCGGCCCGCGGTCGAGGAAATTGCCCGCGGCCTCAAAGAGCAGCGGGAGCTTGCGCTCCTCAACGCGGAGAAAATCGACTGGCCCGCTGCGGCCGTTGAGGTTCGCGATGCGGGAAGCGTCGAGCCAGCCCCAGTCGGAGAGAAACTCCAGGCTGATGAGAAGGGGATTACCGGCAAAGGCCGAGGTGGCCGCATAGGGCGAGTTGCCGAAGCCGGTGGGACCGAGAGGGAGAACCTGCCAGACATGCTGCCGGGCGCGGGCGAGGAAGCCGACAAACTCGTGGGCGGCAGGGCCCAGGTCGCCGATGCCTCCATAGGAGGGCAGGGAGGTGACGTGCAGCAGAACCCCTGAGGAGCGGTGAAAGGCCATGTTCTGATTATCGGCGTTTGCGGCGCGGAGGCGATGCGCAGCCCGGCAAAATGCGGATTACTGACTGAAAAAGGCCCGCTTCCTTAACGGATGCGGGCCTTCTGTTCTCCGCTGGTTTGCGGCTTATTTAGCCTGAGGTCCTTCTATTTTTTCCTGGGACATCCGGATGAGGTTGTGCTTCTTGTAGTCGTCCATCACGGTGCCGAGGTAGGCGTTGAAGGCCTTTGCGCGGCGTTGATCGAGCATCTGATCGCGAGCCGGGGCGAGGTTCTTGGCGATCTCATCGGCGGAGGGCTCCTGCTTGTCCACCAGTTTGGCCACCACGCCGGTTCGACCCGCGATGATGGGCCCGCTGAGGTCGCCTTTATTCAGGTCGAAGAGCTGCGGAGCCATCTGGCCTACCATGCCAAACTCGGGGACCTGGCCGGCCCAACTCACCAGATCGCTGGTCCTGAGGATCAAGCCCATGCCCTTAGCAGCCTTGGAGAGGTCGTTGAGAGTTTTGGCCTTATCCGCCAGCTCCTGAGTCTTCTGGTTAAGCAGGACGGGGAGTTGCTCGGTGCGGTAGTCGTCGGCAATGTGGCTCTTCCAGTCGGCAAAGGCGGGCGCATGAGCCGGCGCGACCTCAGTTACCTGAAAGATTGCATAGCCCTCGCCGGTGGCTGCATACTGCGGCGGGTCGCCCTGCTTCGACTGGAAGGCCTTGCCGAGTATCTGCGAAGAGTTAGGCAGTGCGGAGATCACGTCGCGAACGCCGACCATCTGCGTGGTAGCTATGTGCAGATGATGAGCAGCGGCGGTCTTCTCCATCCCGTTCTTGATGGCCTCCGAGGTGAGCGTCTGCGCGTAATTTTCTTCGGAGGCGATGATTTTCTGGCGAAGCAGCGTGGCCTGAATGGCAGGCCGGACCTCGTCGAGCGATTTGTGGCGCTCCGGCTGACGTTCTTCCACCTGCACGATGTGGTAGCCAAACTGGGTCTTTACGATCCTGGTATCGCCGATCTTCTGGGTAAAGATGGCATTGTCAAACTCCGGCACCATCGAGCCACGATGGGCAAAGCCCAGTTCGCCGCCCGTGGATTTGCTGCCGGGATCTTCTGAAAACTTCCTGGCCAGATCGGCAAAGTTGGCTCCGCCCAGAATCTGCTTGAGCAGAGACTCGGCCTTTTCTTTGGCCGCGGCGTCGGCCCTGGCGTCGGCTCCGGGCGGCACTATGATGAGAATGTGGCGCGAACGGGCCTGCTCCGGAACCGTGTACTCGGACAGGTGCGCGTTGTAGTACTGCTGAATCTCCTGCTGGGTGGGCTGCGTAAAGCCGGCAGGGATCTGATCGCCCGTAAAGGCAAAGTAGGTGATCCTGCGCTGCTCGGGAACGGCCGAGGCGTAGCGCGCGGCATTGCGCTTGAAGTAGGCTTCGAGGTCGCTGTCCGAGGGGTTGATGGTCTTGCGCAGGTCTTCGGGGCTAATCACCGCGTAGTCGAACTTGATCTTTATGTTTTGCTTGCGATAGGCGTCGCGGACTTCCTGGTCGCTTACCGTGACCCCGGCGGTAATCTTATCCGCAAGCCGCTTGATGATGATATCTTCCCTGATCTCCTGCTCAAACTCGGTGACCGAGATATGAAGGTGTTCCGAAATCAACTGAGCATACTTGTCGCTGCCTATGAACTTGCCGTTGGGGAATAGAATCTCGCCAAGCTGACCCTCGTGGAGGAACTGTGTCACATCGGCGTCGGTGGCGCGGATGCCCTGCTTCCGGGCCTCAATCAGCAATACCTTCTGCTGCACCAACTGCTGGCCGATCTGCATCTCTACGATGCGCATGATTGCCGGGCTGTCGGCATACTGCGGATAGTGGCTCTGTAACACTTGGCGAGCACGCTGGCGCACCTGCTGGTGGGTGATCGTCACACCAGTGCCGAGGAACCGGCTGTACGAGTGGGGGTAGATCACGGCGTAGGTATCGGCGGATGAAACTCCCAGCCCAGCGAAACCGGGATTCAGGTAGATCACCGTTCCGGCCAGTACAGGCAGCAAAAGAAAGGCAGAAAGTCCAATGATTCCGATGAGGAAGTAGGGGAAATCAGGCTTGAGATCACGACGGGGGAGCGCGGCTTCCGCCGGCTGGCAAGGCGCGGCGATAGCCTTCGAATATCCCGCGATCCTCACCCAGTATGCGATCCAGCAAATCGCACCTAAAACCTCCAAAGCAAGCGAAATAACCAAAGGAACAACTGCACTATCGCGGGCGGATAATACGGCGGCAATAGCGAACGAGATGGCGCTGACGAAGGGCAGAATGCACATCGCCATGCCCAACTGCTTCCCTGGCTTGGGACCGGCGCTGGGCATATTTCTCTTCCTGAATTCGCTGCCCAACGATGTTGCCAGCCTGGAGACCACGAGGAAGTGCCAAAAACTATTAAAAATGGGAATGAGCAGGAGCCACACGGCATCGGGGGAGATGGCCTGCGACGCTGGAGAGCATCTCTCCAGAGCACGTCGAAGAGTACGAATGTAAAGAACCCAGACGGCAACACCAGCAGCGAATACCGCAAGAGTCAGGAGCAGTTGCAAAAGTACCAAACCGAATTCCGACGTGCGGGAGAGTTCCGGGGCGGTCGGGAGGAGCATCATGCATATGAAGTAGGCCATGAATCGATATTATAAGAGCCCAAATGGCCATTCTGCCGGTCCCAGGGGCACATTGATATTTGGCCCCTGAGAAAACCGGATTGCTGCATTCTCTAGTTGTCAGCTTATAAACCCGATTGCTCGCCTTTTGCCCTGGGAATGCGGATGCGATTGTGCTTCTTATAGTCGCTCATGACGGTGCTCAGGAAGAGGTTAAAGGCATCGTTCTGACGCTGGCGGAGAAGCTGATCCTTGGTCTGGTCGAAGTTCCTGGCGATCTCGTCGGGAGGGGGCTCCTTCTTGTCCACCAGCCTTGCTACTACGCCGGTGCGACCCGCGCTGATGGGCCCGCTCAGTTCGCCGGGCTTGAGTTCGAAGAGCTGCGGCGCCACCTGGGCGACCTGGCCAAACTCGGGAACCTGGTCCTCGGGACCCACCAGGTCGCTGGTCTTAAGGGTCGCTCCCACCGCCTTGGCGGCTTTGGAGAGGTCGTTGAGACTCTTGGCCTTCTCTGCCAGCTCCTGGGTCTTCTGGCTGAGCAGGAGGGGGAGTCGCTCATTGCGGTAGTCGTCGGCTACGTGGCTCTTCCAGTCGGCAAAGGCGGGCGCATGGGCCGGCGCGACCTCGGTGACCTGAAAGATTGCGTAGCCTTCGCCGGTGGCGGCATACTGCGGCGGATCGCCCTGCCTAGACTGGAAGGCTTTGCCAAGGATATCGGTTGAGTTGGGCAGAGCAGCGATGACGCCCTGAGCGCCGACCAGCGGCGTGGTCGTCACTTCAAGATGGTGTGCGGCGGCGGTCTTTTCCAGGCCGTTCTTGATGGCCTCGGAGGTGAGCGTGCGCGCGTAATTCTCTTCGGCGGCGGTGGTTTTCAGGCGTACCAGAGTGGCCAGGATAGCGGGGCGTACCTCATCGAGCGATTGGTGGCGCTCCGGCTGACGTTCTTCCACCTGCACGATGTGGTAGCCGAACTGGCTTTTCACGATTTGCGTGTCGCCGATCTTCTGATTGAAGAGGGCCCTCTCGAACTCCGGCACAGTGGCGCCGCGGCGTAAGAAGCCCAGTTCGCCGCCCTTGTCCTTGCTGGAGTCCTCGGAGTTCTTCCGGGCCAGATCAGCAAAGTTTGCGCCGCTCTTGATCTGCTTGAGCAGCCCCTCGGCCTTGGCTTTGGCCGCGGCATCGGTCGTGGCGTCGGCTCCGGGCGGCACCTTGATGAGGATGTGGCGCGAACGGGCCTGCTCCGGAAATGTGTACTCGGACTGATGCGCGTTGAAATACTGCTGAATCTCCTGCTGGGTGGGCTGCGGCGTCTTGCCGGGGAGCTCATTGGAAGTAAAGGCAAAGTAGGTGATCTTGCGCTGCTCAGGCACGGCCGAGGCATAGCGCGCGGCGTTCTTCTTGAAGAAAGCCTCCAGGTCGCTGTCCGAGGGGTTGATGGTCTTGCGCAGATCGTCGGCGGAGATCACCGCGTAATCAAACTTGATCTTGATGTTCTGCTGACGATAAGCCTCGCGGACATCGGCATCGCTCACCGTGACCCCGGCGGTAATCAGCGAGCGCAGCCGATTAATGATAATTAACTGCTGGATCTCCTGCTCAAACTCCGGGACCGACATGTTGAACCGGCCGGTAATGAAGGCGGTGTAGCTCTCCGGGCCGATGAATTGCCCGTTGGGGAAGAGAACCTCGCCAAGCTGCCCCTGATGCAGGAACCGGTTCACATCCTCACTGCTGGCGGTGATGCCCAGCTTGTCGGCTTCGATGAGCAGAATCTGGTCCCGCACCTCCTGCTGGCCGACCTGCTGCTCGATCATGCGCATGGTTCCCGGGTTTTCAAGGTATTGCGGGTTCTGTTGCGCCTCGCGGCGAGCCACCGTGGCAACATGCTCCTGGCTCACGACTACGCCCGAGGAGAGGAAGCGGCTGTACCAGTGGGGGTAGATCATGGCGTAGGTGTCTGCCGTGGAGACTCCCATGCCGGCGAGGCCGGGAATCAGGTAGATCACCATGCCCACCGAGACGACAGCGATGATGATAACGAAGATCGCTTTGACGATGCGGCTGTCTTTTGCCTGCAGGAAACGAATCATGGATGGACTTGAACCTTCAACTCTCTACGCGCAGACTTGCTAACCTCCTGTGCCAGCCAGGCTTCGGCTGGCGCAGGCATCGGCATGGATGCGCAATTGTCGCTAGACGCGATTCATTGTCATTATAGACGAGCGGAGATGCGGGCGATGGCGGAGCCGCAATGCAAAGCGGGCACCCCGTCTGCCGGGATGCCCGCTTGAATACCGCAGGAGATTAAGGCGTTTAGCGCGTCAGCCCTACCTCAGGTGATTAAAGCGGTTCTCCAATTCACGTGCTCCAGCAAGTATGGTGAAAAGTGGCTTTTTCTTGAGGAAAAAGCCACTCAGCGTCGTGCTTCCAGAGTATAGCTATAGGAGAACCGCTTCACTGCCAGTAGTAGTAGCCGCCCACGACTTAGTAGGGGCGATAGTAGACGGGCGGATAGCCGTACTCATAGGGATACGGCCGGGCATAGTAGGGGCCATAACCACGCCGGTGGAGGGTCGGGCCGCTGGCATAAAGCCCCTGCGCCAGCCGGGCCGCCTCCCTCGCGCTGACCGGTGTGACCGTCAGAGGGGCATTCAGGTGGAATTCCACCATGGCCTCTGAGGGAATCCAAATATGTGGTCCCGGTGAGGCCGCTGAAGCCGCTGTACCCGCGGCTATGCCAACGCCGGCGCCAACCCCGCAACCCAAGGGGCCTCTTACTGCACAGCCGATCATGGTGCCCAGAATGCCGGTGCCAATCGCGTTGCCCACCGTTCTGCCGGCCTTATTCGGTCCCTTGACCTTGAAAAGGCCTGAATCGACAGGGTAGTTCTGGCCGCCCAGGTCCATTGAGGTGAGTTTGAGCGCAAGTTCCGCGCTGCCACCCAGGTCGCCAGGCTTCTTTACCTCGGTAACGACTCCATGAACGGTGGCGCCACGCGGAATGGCCAGCACGTCGCCGACATTCACATTGCGAATCACCACAAACTGGACGGGCTCGCCTTCTTTGGCATGCTTGCTGCCAACCGGCTCACTGGTGCGCAACTGCAGTACCGTGCCCTGAGGGATGGTCACCGGACCCTTGGGCTGTTCCTGAACTGATGGCGGAGGCGGCGGGGGCGCATAGGGGTCCTCCTCATTAGCCTGCTGTTGAGCCTGTCTCCGGGCGCGAAGCTGGGCCTGAACCTCAGCGCGGATCTGGGCACGCAGCTGGGCCTGGGCATCGGACTCACCAGGGGCAGGCTGACCGGGAGGCGTCAAAGGGCCGTCCGTTATGGCCGGCGCGGATGGAGATTCCCCTGGATTGGAGACTCCAGCATCGCCTGGCTGGTTGTCAGGCGTGTTTTGCGCAATCTGGGATTCCTGCGGATTGCCGACCTTGAGGTTGTTATGCACCTTGACCACGCCCGGCACCTGGCTGACAATCGACGCCGCCAGATCGCGGGAGGATGCTTTTGCCACCGTACCGGAGAGCGTGACCTCGCCCTGAATGGTGGCCGCGGTGATCAGGTCGTACTTCAACTCCTTGGAGTTGTCGAGGGCATGCACCACGTCCATTTCGATCTGGCCGTCGGTGCGGACGGCGGTCGCCGGTTGAGAGGGCGCATTAGCGTCCTGGGCAAGCACAAACACACTGGACAGGACCAGTAGCGCGGTCCACGCGAGAGAGTGGGAAATAACTCTTTTAAAATTTGGACGATTCATCGTTGTGTTTCTCCTGCGCCTGAAATCTAGCTTACGGTTCACCCTGATTAGACGGGAAATTACGGGAGCCGTCATCGGTTTGAACCCCGCCGCGGGGAAAAAGTTCCGCTGGCAACGTGAAGAGAAATGGAAAAGAGCTGAAACAATAACGGTTCAGCTCATGCCTGATTTCTGCCCCAAGTTCTTATGCCAGAGCGGCATCCACCGCCGCGTCTAATGCTTTTAACCCGGCGGCTACGTCAGTTCCCAGATGAACGCGCAGGACGCGGCGGCCGCGCGACTCCAGCACCGCCAGATCGCCGGCGGCCTGGGCGTCAATGACCACGCCAAAGCTCAGTTTTTGACCCGGAATCGGCACATCGACGGCGTGGTTCGCGGTGATTTGCAAAAAGACACCGGTGTTGGGGCCGCCCTTGTAGTCCTGCCCGGTGGAGTGCAGAAAACGCGGGCCGAAGCCCAGGCAGGTGGCTACGCGTTTGGCGTCGCGCACCTTGTGGCGGAAGCGCTGTATCGCCGCCTCGTGCTCGGGGAACATGGCTAGGAAAGCCAGCACGGCAAAGTAATCGCCGGGGTGAATCTGGCTGAGATGCGCGCGCAGATAGCCGGCCAGGGTATCGGCGGGGGCTGCCGTTTTGAGCGTGGCGGCGTAAGCCCTGGTGGCGTAAAGTTCGATGCCCTTGTCCACCAGCACCGGCTCGCGCAGGGGGAGCTTGCCGGTCTGCTCGTAAGCTGCGGTGAGGGCGCGGGTTTCAATCTTTGCCGATTCCACATCCGGCTGGTCGAAGGGGTTGATGCCCATCACCGAACCGGCTACAGCGGTTGCCACCTCCCAGGTAAAGAACTGGGCAAAGATTTCGTAGAGATCGGCAATTTCGATGTGGACGACCGGATGGCCGGCGGCCTCGAGAGCGGCGACTTTGGCGTCCTGACTCTTGCCGACTGTACCCGCGTAGCGGATGTAGGTGAAGATGCGGTCGTTGCCGTAGATCCCCGGCGCGGCAATGGCTTCGCGATCTACGGGCGTAATGCCCTTGCCCAGCTTGCCAGTGGATTCGGCAACCAATTGCTCGAGCCATGCGCCCAGATCGTAAATCTCCGGTGAGGTAAAGATGGTGAGCTTATCACGTCCGGCATGGGCCGCGGCGCCCAGCAGCAGGCCGAGTTCGACTGCAGGATTCTGAGCCGGTGGCAGCTTGGCCGACGCCACGGCCTTGGCGGCTTCAGCCAGCAGCTTGCCGATATCAAGGCCGGCCACCGTGGCGGCAATCACGCCAAAGTTCGACAGCGCTGAGAAGCGGCCGCCGATTTTGGGATCGCCGTGGAAGATATGGCGAAAGCCGTCGGCTTTGGCCACTTGCTCCATCTTCGAGTTGGGGTCAGTGATAGCCAGAAAATGGCTGCCGGCCTTCTTTGCGCCCACGGCCTTTTGCATCTCAGCAAAGAAGTATTGCCGGAGAATGTTTGGTTCCAGCGTGGGGCCGGATTTGCTGGACACGATGATCAGCGTCTCAGCCAAGTTGACGCGGTCGCGGGCGGCCTTGACCTGCGCCGGGTCAGTGGAATCGACAATGTGAAGCGCGGGAAAGCCGGGCTGACATCCCAGCGACAAAGAGCTGTCGCCGGGGACCCCGTCTTGACACCCCAGCGACGAAAACCTGTCGCCGGGGACCCCTGGATGCTGGCCAAAAGTGACGGCCAGAACCTCTGGACAGAGGCTGGAACCGCCCATGCCCAATAACAAGGCTGACTTAAAACCGGCGGATTTCACTTCGGCGGCAAGAGCTGCAAATGAGGCAAGGTGTTTTTGCTGGCGTTCAACGATGTCGAGCCAGCCCAGCCACTTTTCCTCGCCGTTGCTGGTCCAAAGGCTTGCGTCTTTTTGCCAAAAGCGTGCAACCTTGTTTTGATGGGTCCATTCAGCAGCGGCCCTGTCAACCGCGCCGCGAAGTTCGTTGGGAAGTGCAAATCGAAAACTCATATCTACTTTAATTGTGCATCATAATCCCGCATCTGAAACGCGCAGCCGTCCCGTCAGAGAGCTTACCGATGAAGATTTTGTGAAACAGCCTACCGAGCCGCAGCTAGATTGCGGTCCAAAATGGGCTTTGCGGCCTCAAAGGCCAGGCGAATTCCAGTCTCCAGATCGATTTTGGGCTGCCAGCCCAGCGCGCGCAACCGGCTGGAATCCATCAGCTTGCGCGGCGTGCCGTCGGGCTTAGAGGCGTCGAAGACCAGACTGCCCGTGAAGCCGAGCACCCTGCAAACCGTCTCCGCCAGCTCGCGGATGGTCACGTCGCTGCCGTAGCCCACGTTGATCAGCGGCGGAAACTTATCGCTCATCAGCGTCTCGTAAACCTGGTCGTCGAGGGTCATTAGGTGAACGCAGGCGTCGGCAAAGTCGTTGCTGAAGAGAAACTCGCGAAGCGGCTTTCCCGTACCCCACACCACCACTTCGCTCCGCCCGGCGCACTTGGCTTCGTAGACCTTACGGATCAGAGCGGGAAGAACGTGGGAGGTTTCGAGGTTGTAGTTGTCGCCGGGGCCGTACATATTGGTGGGCATCGCCGCCAGGTAATGCGTTCCGTATTGACGGTTGTAAGACCAGCACATTTCAATACCAGCAATCTTGGCCAGCGCGTAGGCGCGGTTAGTCGCCTCCAGCGGCCCGGTCAGCAGATACTCTTCGCGGATGGGCTGCGGGCAGTCGCGGGGATAGATGCAACTGGAGCCGAGAAACAGGAGCCGCTTTACGCCATTGCGATAAGCGGCATCAATCACGTTGGTTTGAATCTGGAGATTGTCGCGAATGAAATCCGCCGGATAGGTGTTATTGGCCTGGATGCCGCCCACTTTGGCCGCGGCCAGGAAGACATGCTCCGGGCGTTCAGAGGCAAAAAAGACATTCGTGGCCGACTGATTCTGCAAATCCAGTTCGGCCTGGGAGCGGAAGACGAAGTTGCTGAAGCCGTGGCGTTCCAGGCTGCGCACCAGAGCGGAACCAGCCAATCCGAGATGTCCGGCGACGTAGATTCGACTGTCTTTTTTCATCAATCCCCCAGGGAATGGAAGAACCAGCATCCGATTTCAGTGCTCGTGGAAGCCCGCTACCGTGTGGTAGCCGTGCTGCTGCACCAGAAGGTCGCGCCTGGCCAGCTTCAGATCCTCGGTCACCATCTCAGTCACCAGCTCTTTGAATGTGGTGCGCGACTTCCAGCCCAGCTCGCGACGCGCCTTTTCAGGATTGCCCAGCAGTGTTTCCACCTCGGCAGGGCGGAAGTAGCGGGGATCGACGCGTACGATGATCTCTCCGTGCTGGTTGACGGCATGTTCCTCGACGCCCTTTCCCTGCCAGCGTAGCGGCATATCCAGTTCGCGCGCGGCAACGTCAATAAACTCCCGTACGCTGTGCTGCTCGCCGGTGGCGATTACGTAATCCTGCGGCGTCTCCTGTTGCAGCATTAACCACTGCGCCTCAACATAATCCCGCGCATGGCCCCAGTCGCGCAGTGAATCCAGGTTGCCCAGGTAGAGGCAATCCTGCAAGCCCACCTTGATATGAGTCAGGGCGCGCGTAATTTTGCGTGTCACGAAGGTTTCGCCGCGAATGGGCGACTCGTGATTGAAGAGGATGCCGTTACATGCATACATACCGTAGGATTCACGATAGTTCACGGTGATCCAGTAGCCATAGACCTTGGCTACGCCGTAGGGAGAACGGGGATAGAAAGGCGTGGTCTCGGATTGCGGAGACTCCCGCACCAGGCCGAACATCTCCGAGGTAGATGCCTGATAGAAGCGGATGGTTTTGCTCAGCCCCAGCAAGCGGATCGCCTCCAGAATGCGCAGTGCGCCCAAGGCATCGGCATTGGCCGTATACTCCGGCTCCTCGAAGGAGACCATCACATGGCTTTGCGCGGCCAGGTTGTAAATCTCGTCGGGCTGAATCTTCTGGACGACTTCAACAAGGCTCGAAGTATCGGTCATGTCGCCATAGTGCAACACCAGACGGGGATGGTTGGAATGCGGGTCCTGATACAGGTGATCGATGCGCTGTGTATTGAAGAGCGATGAACGGCGCTTGATTCCGTGAACTTCATAACCCTTGTTGAGTAAAAACTCCGCTAAATATGCGCCATCCTGGCCGGTAACGCCGGTAATCAAAGCCTTTCGCATAGCGTTATTCCTCTCGTTGTGCTCACTGCAAAGCCGCTGGCAGGTCCACGCGGCAATTACTTCGATACTGCTCCGGAGAGCATTTGCTCCTCGATCCAGGCCATAGTCTTTTTCATCCCCACGCGCAGGCGGATGGAAGGCTCCCAGCCAAGCAGCTTGCGAATCAGCGTGTTGTCGCTGTTGCGGCCGTTGACGCCCTTGGGGGCGCTGAGGTTGTAGTTTCTCTTCAGCTTGACGCCGGCAATCTCCTCGGCAATGTCTACCAGCTGATTGATGGTCACCAGCTCGCTGGAACCGAGGTTGATTGGGTCCTCAATGTTGCTCTCGTAGATATCGACAACGCCCTTGATGCAGTCGTCGATGTACATGAAGCTGCGGGTCTGATGGCCGTCGCCCCAGATTTCAATCTCGTGCTTGCCAGAGTGCTTGGCCTCCAGCACCTTGCGGCTGATGGCCGCCGGCGCCTTTTCGCGCCCTCCATCCCAGGTACCGTGCGGGCCATAGACGTTGTGGAAGCGCGCGATGCGGGTCTCCAGACCGAAATCCTCGTGAAAGTGGCGGCACATGCGCTCCGTGAAGAGCTTTTCCCAGCCATAACCGTCTTCCGGCAAGGCGGGATAAGCGTCTTCTTCCTTGAGCGGAACCACGTTGTATTCCTTTTGCTTGTCGCCGTTGTAGACGCAGGCCGAAGAGGAGTAGAACAGGCGCTTCACACCGGTTTGGTGGGCGGCCACCAGCATGTGCGTGCTGACCAGCACGGAGAGCATGCACAGAGCCTTGTTGTTCTCAATGAAGCCCATGCCGCCCATGTCGGCTGCAAGCTGGAAAACTCCATCCATTCCCCTGGCAGCCTCCATGCAGGAGTCGCGTAGTTGCAGGTCCAGAACCCGGTTATCAGCAGCGGGATGTTTCTGATACCACTCATGGAAGGGTTTGACGTCAACCGCGCGTACACTAGCCGCGCCCTGTGCAAATAGCGAGTTCACCAGGTGGCCGCCGATAAAGCCGCCGGCCCCGCAGACCAGAATATGTGCATTACGAATCGCCATCTATTGCATCTCCCGCGATGGTTGAAGAGTGAGGCGCCTGAAAAACAACGCGACAGGGATTACACTGAAAAACGTCGCAGTCAGATCGCTAAACAGATTGAGGAAGTTCACTTGTGCCGGCACGCCGTACAGTATTTCATACTCGAAGGTAGCAGAAAATCCTTGGACAGTGAATAGAAAGGCACTTTCGTTTGCCGGTTGCGGAGGTCACGTCAGGCCGGTCCAGCCAGAAGCTGGCGAAGGAACTTGAGGATGAAGCGGGGGTTGTGCCTGAGGTAGCGACTGGCCAGGCGGCGCGGCTCGGTTGCAAAACGGAATACCCATTCAAGACCGCAATGCTGCATCCATCGCGGGGCCCTGCGCTTGCTGCCTGAGATGAAGTCAAAGGCAGCCCCGACGGCAAACATCACGGCGTGAACCCGGCCGAGGTGGTTGACTATCCAATGTTCCTGCCTAGGGCAGCCGAGGCCAACAAAGAGCAGGCGAGCGCCGGAAGCTTCGATTCGCTCGACAGTGGCCATGTCTTCTTTGGGGGTAGGCGTCCGGAAGGGCGGGCTTTCAGCATAGGCCACGCGAAGATTCGGATGCCGCATCCGCATAACGCTAACGAGAGAATCGAGATTGGCCTGGCTTCCGCCATAGAAGCCAACCGATACCCCGGCCTTTTCCGCGGCCGCCAACAGGGCAGCCATGGCATCCGTGCCGCAGACCCTCCGGGCGCGACTCTCTCCCAGCGCGCGCAGCGCCCAAACAAGAGGCATACCGTCGGGAAAGACCGTGCAGACTTTATTGAGCTGTGGAAGGAAAGCCGGATCGTCAACGGTTTCCATCACCATGTGGACAGCAGCGAAAAACATTGCTCGGGAGTGCTGCTCGCGTGCCCAGGCAAGGCTGTGATGAACCACCTCATCGTAGCTGCTGACGGCGATATTGACCCCAAGGATGGGCCTGGTGACAAAGGGGCTCACTAGCTCGACGGTCGCCATCACAATAGAATGCTCCTGGAATCGGGTGTGCTCTCGCGGATAAGGCCGCGCTCAACGCAAATACGCTTCCAGTCGCGGCTCGACACACCAGCTCTCATTGTTTTTGGGTGTGGCTGAAGTGATACAGTGCACCTACGGTGAAGCCCTGAGGGTTGAGCCGTCCAGCGGGCGGAACGACCGGCGGAACGCCCACAGGAGCGTGCTTAAAGAAATCAGGCCAGGACTGGTATTCATAATCGACCCGCAGCCAGATATTCCGAGAGACGCGGTAATCCACACCGCCTCCCCCGCTGGTGAAGTTGCGGGATTGACGATTGTAAGGCATTGTAGTATGCGCGTAGTCGGTATTGCCGTACCCAAACTTGACCGTGGCATAAGGGCGGAAATTGCGATAGCGGGGCCAGGAATAAATCACGCCTCCCGAGGCAGTGTCCTCCCGCAGATATGGAGATTCAGTCGCCGAACGGCCGTAGTTGAGATCGCGAGCCTCGACTTCCAGACCGATTCCTTGCAGAAGGTAAGGCATGTGGGGCAAGGTATAGTCGATCCACAGCGTGCCGCCGAGAATGTGGCCGTGGCTGTGAGTACAGCAATCGGGGTTGTAGCCGGAGAAGCCTGCGCCGATGGCCAAAGGTAGATAACCCTTAGTGGCTGATGGTGCGATTTGTGCAAGAACGGAAGAAACAGAGCAAACAAAAAGTGCGGCAAGGGTCGGTCCGAGGTACGGCTTCAAGTCCATACTGTGTCTCCTTTGCAGGACATCTGGTTGCAGGACACTTACTCCCGAGACATTACCTGCGGATGAGTGTACATCTTCAATGTAAAAATGCAAAAAACAACCCTGAGCGTGTTCCCGGCTGCAGACAGGCAGTCCTGGGCTGGCGCAACCCTTCCCACATAGGGAACGGTTCTTTTAACCAGCCGCTGTTATCGCTGCGTTCCTGGCCAGCGGGGCGCAATGCGAATCAAGTTTAATCCGCCTGAATCCTCCACCACGAACTGCGGCGAAGCAGCGGGAACAGCCGCTATTCCACCCATGGGCAGTTCCAGAGGCTCGAAGCCTTCCCCGGCAATTCTCGCCTTCCCTGCAGCCACAAACAGGTACTGAAGGCCAGAGGCAGGCTCAACTTCACCAGCCAGGCCAGGGCTGGGCAGGCTGGCGCTTGTCCTGCTGCCGGTCACCGGAATGCGCTCCAAACTAAAGTAATACACCTCCATCAAAATCGTCCTCTCGTCCAGCGTTCTGGGCGGTATTTTTCCGGAACGGGTCTTGAGGCGCGTGGCTTGCAATGCTTTTTCGATGTGCAGCTCGCGCCCTCTACCGTAGTCGTACATTCTGTAGGTCAGATCGCAATTCTGCTGTGTCTCCAGCAGAATCGACCCTGGCCAGATGGCATGAACCGTCCCCGCATCGACAAAAATCACCTCTCCGGAGGCCACATTGAGCATGTTCAGGCGGCTTTCCAGCGTGCCTGACTCGATTCCCGTTTTGACATCGTCCAGCGTGACGCCCGGTTTGAGTCCGCAGGCTACCTGCGCGCCCGGCTCGGCCTCGAGCACGTACCAGCACTCCGTTTTACCGCAAGGCTCGCCAAACTTTCGAGCCAGTGCGTCGTCGGGATGCACCTGGACGCTCAATTTCTCTTTGACAAAGAGGACTTTGATGAGCAGCGGCGAGGCACCGTTGCATGGAGCAGCCTTTCCAAGCAGGAATTCCGGCGCCTCGGAAAAAAGCGCTCCCAGCGTCTGGCCGGCGTGCACGCCTGTCGCCACAAGGCACTGATTCCCGGTGAGCCAGGCCTCGCCGATGGGATTTCCACCCCGGCGACCTGGACCTGTCGCCGGGGACCCCGGTTTATCTTCTCCGGCAACGCAGTCATACCAGGGATGAAGATCCCGGAAGCCCCATACACGCTCAGCAAACCAGGGCGAGAGACGAAAGGGCGCCCAGGCGGAAGGTGTGGTTTGCGAGTTAATTTCCATGAGAATATTCCTTAGTTTTCGGGGAAAACAAGCGTTGCCCGGAGTTACGGCTGCAATCACACTCTAGCAGAAAGCCAACCTGTTCAGAGCTAAAGCTACGCAGTTACGGCTCCGAATCAGGCATCACATATCGCAAGATGGCGTCTGAACCGCGCGGAGAACTTGCCCCATCCCCCCTGCTACGAATAACCTAAGCGCATGTCTAAACCAGTTTCCATCTGTGTGATCGGGTCCGGCTACGTGGGACTCGTTGCGGCGGTATGTTTTGCGGAAATTGGGCACAATGTTACCTGCGTGGACAATGACGAATCCAAGGTAAAGACCCTGCGAGACGGCGGCGTGCCTATCTTCGAGCGCTATCTGCCCGAGCTGTTGACCAAACACAGGAGTAGCAGGGTGACCTTTACCTCCGACCTGGGCGCGGCCGTCGAGAAGAGCGAAATTATCTTCATCGCCGTGGGTACGCCCCAGGGCGATACCGGCGCGGCCGATCTTTCCTATGTAGAGGCGGTAGTCTCAGAGATTGCCCGCTCCGTCAACGGCTACAAGGTCATTGTGGAAAAGAGCACGGTGCCGGTCTACACCAACGAGTGGATCCGGCGCGTGCTGCACCGCAGCGGCGTTGATCAGCATAGCTTTGATGTGGTCTCAAATCCTGAATTCCTGCGCGAAGGCACGGCCGTGATGGATTTTCTGCATCCCGACCGCATCGTGGTGGGAGCCAATACGGAGCGCTCCGTCAACGTGCTGCGGCGCGTCTACGAGCCGCTCACCGGGGGCGGCTATTATGCCCAGCCGGGCGCCCTGCAGGGCTCATGCAGCGCTGCCGCGCCGGCCAGGCTTCTGGTCACTTCGGCGCAGAGCGCGGAGATCATTAAGCACGCCTCCAATGCTTTCCTTGCCTTAAAAATATCCTTCATCAACGCGGTGGCTAACCTGGCCGAGACGGTGGACGCGGACATTGAGGACATTGCTCAAGGCATGGGCATGGACAGCCGCATCGGCGCCCGGTTTCTAAGAGCAGGGTTAGGCTATGGAGGCTCCTGCTTTCCCAAGGATGTGGCTGCCTTTCACTGGGTGGCGCAGCAGCAGGGCGTGGACTTCAAACTGCTGGACGAGATTCGCAAGGTCAACGATACACAGAGGGAAATCTTCTTCAACAAGGTGCGATCCGCGTTGTGGACCTTGCGCGGCAAGCGACTGGCCGCCCTGGGCTTGGCCTACAAAGGCGACACAGACGATATTCGCGAGTCTCCGGCACTTGACGTGATCGGCAAACTGATGAAAGCCGGCGCGCTGATCACAGCCTATGATCCTGCGGCTATGGAGCGCGCCAAAGAGGTTCTGCCGCCCGGTGAGAACATCCAATATGCGGTGGACATCTACGCAGCGGCCAAGGACGCCGACGCGGTGCTGATCCTGACCGACTGGAAGGAGTTTGCCGAGATTGATCTCGCGCGCCTCAATCAGGCGGTCCGCTTCCCCATCGTGATTGACGGCCGCAACCTATACAAGCCACAACAGATGCACGATCATGGTTTCACTTATGTGAGCATGGGCCGGCCGGCAAGTTACCAGGCCCAGCAGGGCAAGCCGCACAGGCAGATGGAGTAGGAGCGGGGTTAGCCGCGCTTCGCGCGTGTTAGCGGAGCCAACTCCGCCCATGAATTATTCAAATTGTTTCAGGAGCATAGACTTTTAACCATGCGCGTTCTTGTCACTGGAGCCGCCGGATTTCTCGGTTCTCACCTCACCGACCACTTGCTGGGCGAGGGCCACACCGTCATCGGCGTAGATAATCTCTGCACCGGCAGCCGGGATAACATTGAGCACCTGGCCCATGAACCGCGCTTCCTCTTTGAGGAGCGGGACATCTGCGAGTCCTTCGACGTGGGCCCGGTGGACTACGTCTTCAACTTTGCTTCTCCGGCCAGTCCGCCGGAGTATCTTCGCCTGGGGATAGAGACGCTGCAGGTTGGATCGATTGGCGTTGAAAACACCCTTGAAATTGCCGCCCGCCATGGCGCCGGCTATCTGCACGCCTCCACCTCGGAGTGCTACGGCGACCCGCTGGAGCATCCCCAACGGGAGAGCTACTGGGGCAATGTAAACCCGGTCGGCCCGCGTTCGGTCTACGACGAGGCCAAGCGCTTTGCCGAGGCCCTGGTCATGGCCTGGCACCGCTCGCGCGGCGTCAACACACGCCTGGTCCGCATCTTCAACACCTACGGACCCCGCCTGCACCCCAGTGATGGCCGGGTTATTTCCAACCTCATGATGCAGGCCCTGCGCGGCGAGCCGCTCACGATTTATGGCGACGGCAGCCAGACACGCAGTTTCTGTTACGTAGACGACTTGATCGAAGGCATCCTGCGCCTCTCGCGCTCCGATGAACACCTGCCAGTCAACATTGGCAACCCCGACGAGTTCACGATTCTGGAGTGCGCCCAGGCAGTGCTGGAGGTTACCGGTTCAAAGAGCGAGCTGCGCTTTGAAGCCTTGCCCGAGGACGACCCCACGCGCCGCCAACCCGACATCGCCAAGGCTCGCGAGCTGCTTGGCTGGGAGCCGCGGATCACTCTGCAAGAAGGACTGCGCAAATCGCTGGAGTTTTTCAGGAGCATGGCTGCTGCCGGCGCATAGACTGTCTTTCTGCGGAGAAATTCCTTCCCGCCGCACTGTCGAGACGCCAATCTGAGCACGATCCTGCTTGGTTCCAATCGATTAGAGAGATTCACTCAGTCGAGTAAATTCCCGCGAATTATCGAATTATATTGTTGCGTTCTGGATCTGCTGCGGGATTATAATTGTCGGCAACGAAATCCTCAGGAGGAATAAGCGTATGAAACGGCTCGGGTGGATTCTCGTATTGCTGATGCTGGCCTCGCCAGCTTGGCCCGTCGATAATAAGATCACTGTGCAACAACTCAAAGATCTGCTGGTTACCATGCAGCAAGGCAAGAAGACCGACCAACAGGTAGCTGACCAGATCAAAGGAATGGAACTGAGCGAGGAACTGACCGCTGCAGTAAAGTCAGACCTAATGTTCGCGTCCCCCGGCCCTCTCACAAGTGAGCAAATCTGTGTTTTAGAGGCACGCAGCTCCATGCTGGCGCCGCCACCCTCCGACCTGCCGTCGGATGCTGCGCCTGACGCAGCCGCGCAAAAAGCCATCCTGGACAAGGCCATTGAATTCGCGGCAAAGAACGATCAGCAGGTTCCCCGCCTAACCGCATTGAAAGTGGTCGCACACTATGGGCACATCAACGCCTTCAACCGTTGGGGGGGGGCAGGCCAGGCTGGGTTCCAGCCGGTGGGCATACGCCGAGACCAAGGCGATGGCAGAATCATGAGCCTGACGAGCAAGTACCCGGAGACTGTGGAAATCAATCAGGGGATTGAGAAGGTTACCGCTTCTAAAGCAGACATAAGATTAACGCGCGTGAGCCCCATAGCCGAGAATAGCACGAGGCCAGCCCTGAGCCTGATTCTGCGTAAGGCCGATGAAGGCGGCAATATCCATTGGTTGCGATGGGAGACGATTAACGGCGTCAAGACCGCTGTCTTTTCTTACGAGGTGGACAAGAAAAACGCACTTTATAGCGTTGACTACTGCTGCTTCCCGACCAAGAATTCCATCGACACTGATTGGGCACCCTTCAAGAAGACCGTGGGGTTGCGTGGCGAGTTCTTCATCGATCCCGACACGGGAACCACGTTACGGCTCGTGATGAAGGCGGAACTTGCTTCTACAGACTTCGTTGAGCAGGAAGATACGCGCATCGATTATGGCAAAGAAACCATTGGCGGCAACATATATGTCGTCCCTGAGGGTTCCTTCACGCACATTGAGACGGATGTTGGCGGCGACTCCGTTAAGGGGTTTATACTGCGCCGGACTCTACTGGTCGCCGGCTACGCAAATTTCAGCCTGGCAGAAGCCGCACCGAGAAGCAAAGCAAGAAAACAGAAGTAGCTTACAGCCTTGTCGCCGGAGGAAATGTCAATGGGTCAGCCGACCTGGCTGATTTATTATTACTAGAGGAGCAAGCAAATGAAACGACTCGGATGGATTCTCGTATTGCTAATGCTGGCCTCGCCAGCTTGGCCAGCCAATAATAAGATCACTGTGCAACAACTCAAGGATCTGCTGGTTTCCATGCAGCAGAGCAAGAAAACCGATGTAGAGGTATCCTCGCGGCTCAAAGAGATTGATCTGAGCGAGGAACTGACCGCTGCAGTAAAGTCAGACCTGATGTTCGCGTCCCCCGGTCCTCTCACAAGCGAGCAAATCTGCGTCCTAGAGGCGCGCAGCTCCATGCTGGCGCCGCCACCCTCCGACCTGCCGTCGGATGCTGCGCCCGACGCAGCCGCGCAAAAAGCCATCCTGGACAAGGCCATTGAATTCGCGGCAAAGAACGATCAGCAGGTTCCCCGCCTGACCGCATTGAAAGTGATCGCTCACTATGGGCACATCAACACCTTTAACCCTTGGGGAAGCGGGGGTGCGAACCAGCAGGTGGTGGGCCTGTCCCGAGAACAGAGCGATGGATGGAGTATGAGCCTGACGAGCAGGTACACGGAGACCGTGGAAATCAACCAGGGGGTTGAGAAAGTTACCGCTACTACAGCAGACCAAAAATTAACGCACGTGAGCCCATTAGCCGAGAATAGCGCGAGGCCAGCCCTGAGCCTGATTCTTCGAAAGGCCGATGAAGGCGGCAAGGTCCATTGGTTGCGATGGGAGACGATTAACGGCGCCAAGACCGCTGTCTTTTCTTACGAGGTGGACAAGAAAAACGTACCCTATAGTGTTGAATACTGTTGCTTTCCGGCACATGGGAACGCTAATTGGGAGCCATTCAAAAAGATTGTGGGGTTGCATGGCGAGTTCTTCGTCAATCCCGACACAGGAACCACGTTACGGCTTGTGATGCAGGCGGAATTTGCTGCTTCAGACTTCGTTGAGCAGGAAGATACGCGCATCGATTATGGTACGACTACAATTGAAGGCAACACGTATGTCGTTCCGATAGGTTCCTTCACGCACATTCAGGTGAATGTTGGCGGCGACTCCACTAAAGGAGTGGTACAGCGCAGGACTCTTCTGGTTACAGGCTACGCAAACTTCAGTCCGGCAGGGGTCGCACAGAAGTAGCCTGCAGCCTTATCACCGGAGGAAAGGTCAATGGGTCAGCCGACCCATCTGATTTATTGTTGCTGGAGGTGCAGGAAGATGAATCGGCTCGGATGGTTGCTGGTAGTTCTGATGCTGGCCTCGCCCTCGTGGGCGGCGAGGAAAGTTACTGTGCAGCAACTCAACGAGTTGCTGGTTTCGCTACAGCAGGCCAAAAAGTCTGACGCCGATGTGGCCTCGGCGCTCAAGCAAATAGAGCTGAGCGAAGAACTGACCCGCACCGCCTTGAACAGCCTGGTCAGCTACGTTCCAGGTCCATTGTCTACCGAGCAGGTTTATATTTTGGAAGCCGAGAGCGCCATACTGGCTCCGCCAGCCTCCGATCTGCCGTCGGATGCTGCGCCCGACGCAGCCGCGCAAAAAGCCATCCTCGACAAGGCCGTGGATTACGCAAGCAAAACCTACGCCCAATTACCCCACCTGACCGCATCCAAGGCCACACTGCGATTCCAGGACAACATAGAGGCGATTAGCGACTGCTCGGGCCTCGTTGGATGTGCAGGTAAGGGGGCAAATGTTCCCTCCGGGCTCTCCAACCCAGCCTCATTTCTCCACTTTATCGGTTCCTCTGAAACACAGGTGACGAGCGATCATGGGGTGGAGAAACTGCCTCAAGAGAAGGACAAAACCCGCTGGGGCGCGAACAAGATGATCGCGCTCTTCGAACCGGACCCCAGCCTGGGTGCCGTCCTGCAGGAGGCACAGGCCACCGGGAGCATCCAATGGCTGCGCTGGGAACTGGTCAATCGCAAGCAGGCCGCCGTCTATTCCTTCAAAGTGCGCAAGAAGGATTCCCGAATGGCGGTAGACGTCTGCTGCTTTCCGAATGTCACATCTGCCGGAATCGCCCGTTTCTACAACGGTATGGACGCTTCCACGATAGCTGGGTCGGAAGCGGCGCCGGGCGGGGCGGGCGGGGTCGTGGGCAATTTTCAAACCAGCACTGACTGGCTCCATTACAAAGCCACCGTGCCTTATCACGGCGAGCTCTTCATCGATCCGAATAGCGGAATCGTGGTACGGATGATTACCGAAGCAGAGTTCAAAACATCCGAAGTCGTACACCAAATAGACACACGCATCGACTACGGTCTAGTTGCGGTTGGCGGCAAGATGCTGGTTCTGCCGGTCAGAACCATCCTCAATACCGAGGTAGTCCCCAACGGCGACTCGGGCGCGAGCAGATACACTACCCGCCACACGCTGTTTACTTCCGAGTACAAGGACTATCAGCCCGCCGCCGGGGGGCACTAAGGCGCTGGCCGGCCCTCACCCGATTCAGAAAGGCAGAAAGCTACTGCGCGCGGTCGTGAGCTTTGTTACTCTTGGTCTACCATGCAACGCGCACCTTCTTCTGCCTCTATACTCTTCGCCACGATGGTTCTCCTTGTGGCAGCTCCGCTGCCACTCAGAGCGCAAAAGTATCTGCCCAAAACCATCCAGTTCAAGGGCGCCCCGGAGTACTCCGAACAGGAGTTGCTGGCCGCATCGGGGCTGCAAAAAGGTAAGATCCTGGATTTTGCCGAGATGTCGAGCCACTCCCAGAAGCTGATGGACACCGGTCTATTTGAGACTCTCAGCTTCAAGTTCGACGGGGTGGACCTAATCTACACCCTGGTTCTGCACACCGAACTCTATCCTGTGCGCCTGGAGAATCTGCCGCTGGCGCCGGGCAAGGAACTGGACGCCGCGCTGCACAACCGTGTTCCGCTCTATCACGGCAAAGTGCCAGCCGAGGGCGGGCTGGCGGAACAGGTGCGCCAGGCCCTGGAAGAGATGCTGGCAGCCAAGGGCATCAAGGCCAATGTGCTGGCTGCTCCCTACACCGACGAAAAATTGCATCAGGTTACGGCCGTCAGCTATTCCATTACCTCGCCATCCGTGCAGATCGGCGAGATTCACATCGACGGCGTGGCAACCCCGCTGGACCCCAAGGTCATGGATATTATGGCCAGGCTGACTGGCTCAAACTATGACGTGGAGGGAAGTTCCGGCCAGATCGAGACCAACCTGGGCAACTATTATCGTGACCTGGGCTACCTGGAAACCGAAATCCACGCCATCGCACAAAACACTCCGGTCATCACGGCGGAGGCCGTTCATATTCCATTTCAGATTTCAATTTCGACGGGTGCGCTGTACAAGATTTCAGGAATTCAGCTCGCGCCCGGCCTGGTGGTTACGCAGGCGGATTTCGACCGGCAGTCGCGCATTCATCCCGGAGACCTTGCCGACGGCTCACGCGTGCGCGCGAACTGGGAATTCATCTCACGCCAATATCACAACAAGGGCTATATGAAAGCAGTCATTCATCCCACGGCCAGCTTTGACCGCGCCCAGGGCATGGTCAGTTTTACCGTCAGCGTGGAGCCGGGACCGATATACAGGATGGGAAGGCTGATCATTGAGAACAACGCCGAGGATCTGCGCGCGGCGATGTGGGCCGCGTGGAAGCTGCCAGGCGGAGAGATATTCAACGAGAGCGCGATCGCCAGCTACTATACTTCGCAGGGCGATAAAACCCCGCTGGGTCGAACTTTCGCCTCCGCTAACTGCAAATACAAGCTGACCTTGAACGACGACACCCACACAGTCGATGTGACGCTGCGCATTGAAAAGCGGGAGTGAGTAGCTACTCCCACTCGATGGTGCCGGGGGGCTTTGAAGTGATGTCGTAGACCACGCGGTTGATGCCGCGGACCTCGTTGACGATGCGGCTGCTGATGCGCTTGAGCACCTCGTAAGGCAGAGGGGTCCAGTCGGCGGTCATGCCATCTTCAGAATGCACGGCGCGGATGGCGGCGGTGTATGCGTAGGTGCGCTGGTCGCCCATCACGCCCACGCTCATCACCGGGAGCAGCACGGCAAAGCTCTGCCAGATGGATGAGTAAAGCCCCGCGGCTTTAATCTCGGCGACGACGATCTCGTCGGCCTCTTGCAAGAGCGCGACACGCTCCGGGGTGACTTCGCCGAGTATGCGCACGGCGAGGCCGGGACCGGGAAAGGGCTGGCGGCCCAGAATCTCCTCGGGCATTTGAAGGTCGCGGCCGATGCGCCGGACTTCATCTTTGAAGAGGTCGCGCAAGGGCTCGATGAGCTTGAGCTTCATCCCCAGCGGCAGGCCGCCCACGTTGTGATGGCTCTTGATTGTTTGGCTTGGCCCTTTGACGCTGGACGATTCGATGACGTCGGGGTAGAGCGTGCCCTGCACAAGCCAATCCACTCCGCCGGTTTCTTTGGCGATGCGCGCGGCCTGGTCGTCGAAGACAGCGATGAACTCCGCGCCGATGCGTTTGCGTTTGGTCTCCGGATCGATAACACCGGCCAGTTGCGCCATGAATTGCTTGCTGGCGTCCACGGCGACTATCTTCAGTCCGAGGCGTTCGCGCAGATTCTTCTGGACGTTTTGAAATTCGTTTTTGCGCAGCACGCCGTTGTTGACGAAGATGCAGGTGAGCTGGCTGCCGATGGCGCGATGCACCAGCACCGCAGCCACCGATGAATCCACGCCGCCGGAGAGGCCGCAGATGACGTGGCCCTTGCCGACCTTCTCGCGAATCGCGGCCACGGTGGTTTCGATGAAGTGCGCCGGGGTCCAGTCGCCGCGCGCGCCGCAGATTTGAAAGAGGAAGTTTTTGATGATTTGAGGCCCCAGCGGCGTGTGATGCACTTCGGGGTGAAACTGCACGGCCCAGATGTGGCGCTGGGCATTTTCGATTCCCGCCATTGCATTGGCGGAAATAGCGATGCGATGGAAGTCCGTTGGCAGCTTCAGCGCCTCGTCGCCGTGGCTCATCCAGACGGCGAGGGTCGCGGGCAGCCCGGCAAACAGCGGCGATGCGCCGTCCTCGACGGTCACTTCAGCGTGGCCGTATTCGCGCTTGACGCCGGAGCGCACCTTACCACCGAGATGATGCACGATGAAATGCAGCCCATAACAGATGCCCAGCATGGGCACGCCCAGTTCAAGCAGCTTGGGGTCGGCGGCGGGCGCGTCAGCGTCGTAGACCGACGACGGCCCGCCTGAGAGGACAATCCCCAGCGGCTGGAGCGCCTTGATCTCTGCGATGGGCGCCGTGCAGGGTAGTACCACGGAAAAGACATTCTGCTCGCGAATGCGCCGCGCAATCAGTTGCGTATATTGCGAACCGAAATCGAGGATGACGATGGTTTGGGTGGCCACATTCCAGTGTGGCAGGGCGCATCCTCGGTTTGCAAGCGGGGGCCTGTCTTGAGCAACCAGCGTCTCCGTTCCGCCACATGCCTATTTCACCTCGTTCTTGTAGACCACCCCCGCCTTCATTACGAACTTTACATTCTGCAAGGTGCGTATATCGTCGAGCGGGTTTTTCTCTACGGCGATAATGTCTGCCCATTTGCCGGGTTCCAGGGTGCCGGTCTTGGCGCTCCAACCCATCAGGTCGGCGGCGTTTATGGTGGCGGTTTGCAGCGCGGCCAGGGGGGCCATGCCGAGCTGATTGACGTACACATCGAGCTCGTGGGCGTTCAGCCCATGCGGATAGACGGCAGCGTCGGTGCCCATGGCGATCTTTACGCCAGCATCCATGGCACGCTTGATGTTACCCTTAGCCACGGCGCTGATCTCCACCATCTTCTTGTGCGAGTAGAGCGGTAGGTGGCCGTTCTCCACCATCCAGTCTTCCAGGTAGAGCGTGGGGACGAGATAGGTGCCGTTCTTCTTCATCTCGGCGATGCCTTCGTCGTTGATATAGCTGCCGTGCTCCACCGAATCGACGCCGGCCATGCTGGCCCAGATGATTCCCTGGGCTCCGTGGGCGTGCGCGGCCACCCTGCGGCCCAGGCGATGGGCATCGGTCACAATGGCACGCATCTCTTCGAGGGTGTACTGCGAGGCCTGGGGATCGTCACCCTTGGACAGTACGCCGCCGGTGGCGCAGATTTTAATCAAATCGACACCGTACTTGATATTCTGCCTCACCTGGTGCTGCACGGCGGCAATGCCGTCGGCCACGCCGTCGCCAGTCGCACGGTATTTGAAGGGCAGCAGGTCGTTGTCGCAATGGCCGCCGGTGATGCTCAGCGCCGGCCCGCTCACCTGCATGTGCGGTCCCGGAATCTGGCCGGAGTTGATGGCATCGCGCAGGTCCACATCGGTATAGCCGCCGGCGGCCACGTTGCGTACCGAGGTGATGCCGGCCAGCAGGGTGGTGCGGGCGTTGACCACCCCGTTGATGGCCTCCTTGGCGTCGGTTTCCTGTAGCGCGTGATATGGATCGAAGTTGGTGTTCATTGTCAGGTGGGTATGCACGTCGATCAGGCCGGGCAGCACGGTAAGGCCGCCCAGGTCGATGACCGTATCGCCTGACTGAGAAGGAACCTGAGCGCTGGGGGCAATGGATTGGATGGTGTCGCCCACCACCACCAGGGTCTGGATGTCGAGCAGCTTGCCGGTCTTCACGTCGAGCAGGTGGCCGGCGCGGACGAGGGTGCGCGTAGGCTTGGGGACTGATTGGGCAGAGAGTGTGACTGCGATGGCGGCGAGCAACAACGCCAGGGTTAGGGATTGCCGCTTGAACATGGGTGAACCTCCAAATAGAACCGCAAGCGGAGTTTATCAAAAAAGACCTGCCTCACGGGCTGTATTCCGGAAGTGAAGATACGGCGCCTTCATCATCCTTAGCTAAAAGTGATAGCCTGCTAGACGACGCAGTCTGCGCGAACCGACTGCTCGGAATTTGATCCTGGCCTCCATCTATTGGCGTTTATTGCGCCGATCGTCCTGGTCAGTTGACCTATCACCAAGAGGACATTCATGAACTGCTTACGTTTTGCACCTATCCTGATTTTGCTGGGCGGAACCGCACTGGCTCAGACCGCTCCCGCGGCCGATGCCCAGAAGCCCGCACCGCCAGTCGCCGTCAAGAGCTTCGATCTGACAGCTATCGACAAAAGCGCCGATCCCTGCACCGATTTTTATCAGTACGCCTGCGGCAACTGGGTCAAGAGCAACCCCCTTCCGGCCGACCAGGTGCGCTGGGCGCGCTCCTTCTCGCTGCTGCAGGAGCGCAACCGCTACCTGCTGTGGCAGGAACTGGACGCCGCGGCCGCTAACCCCAAAAGCGCGCTGGAAAAGCAGTACGGCAACTTCTTTGCCGCCTGCATGAACACTGGCCTGGTGGAGCAGAAGGGCCTTCAGCCGCTTGAACCCGCGTTCAAACGCATTGCTGCTTTCAAGGATACCCACAAGCTGGCCAACCTGATGGGTGATCTGGAGGCCGAGGGACGTTCGGCGCCGCTGTTCCGCTTTGGCGTGGAGCAGGACGACAAAGATTCCTCCAAGCAGATCGCCAGCATCTTTCAGGCCGGCCTCTCGCTGCCCGACCGCGATTACTATATTGTGGACAACAAGCGTTTCCAGCAGATCCGCAAGCAGTACGTCGAGCACGTGACCAAGTTGTTTACGCTGGCCGGAGATACACCCGAGCAGGCCGCCAAGGAAGCCGCCGCGGTTCTGGAGATTGAGACGGCTCTGGCCAAGGCTTCAACCAGCCGCACCGACCTGCGCGAGCCGGAAAATCGCTACCACATCTACACCGTGGCCGACTTCCAGAAGCTGACCCCGGATTTCGATTATTCGGTTTACTTCAAGGCCGTGAAGGTGCGTTCCTTTGACACGCTGAACGTGGCCACGCCCAACTTCTTCAAGGGGCTGAGCGAACTGATCGCCAAGGAGCCTGTCGAGGCCTGGAAGTCGTACTTCCGCTGGCACACATTGCACGGCGCGGCCCAGAACCTGCCCAAGGCCTTCTTTGACGAGAACTTTGCCTTTTTCGGCAAGACCCTCAACGGACAGAAGGAACCGATGCCGCGCTGGAAGCAATGCACCAGCATGACTGATCGCGCGCTGGGCGAGGCGGTGGGCCAGGACTGGGTGAAGAAAAACTTTCCCCCCGCGGCCAAGGCCAGCATGGACCAGCTGGTAGCCGCCCTGGAGAAGAGCCTGGGCGACGATATCAAGACCCTGCCCTGGATGAGCGACGCCACCAAGAAGGCAGCGGAAGAAAAGCTGGCGATGATCCGCAACAAGATAGGCTACCCGGAGAAGTGGCGCGATTACCATGCGCTGAAGGTGGAGCGCGACGACCTGATCGGCAACCTGCACCGCAGCGCGGTCTTTGAGCGCAATTACAACCTGAATAAGCTGGGCAAGCCGGTGGACGAGAAGGAGTGGGGGATGACGCCGCCCACGGTCAACGCCTACTACGATCCGTCCTTCAACGACATCAACTTCCCGGCTGGCATCCTGCAGCCGCCGTTCTTTGACTTCACCATCGACCCGGCGGTGAACTTCGGCGGCATTGGTGTGGTGATCGGCCACGAGATGACCCACGGATTTGACGACGAGGGCTCGAAATACGACGGACGTGGCAACCTGCGCGAGTGGCAAACGGCCGAGGACCGCAAGGCCTTTACCGAGCGGACTGACTGCGTGGCCAACGAGTACAGCGGCTTCGAAGCCGCCCCGGCGCATGATGACGTGGCCGCACAGAAGCTGAACGGCAAGCTTACCCTGGGCGAGAACACGGCCGACAACGGCGGCCTGCGCATCGCTTATATGGCACTGCTGGACACGCTGGCGGCGCAGGGCAAGAGCATCGACGACAAGATCGACGGCTACACCGAGGCGCAGCGCTACTTCCTGGGCTTTGCCCAGGTGTGGTGCCAGAACCAGACCGAGCAGTCGGCCCGCCAGGCGGCGCTGGTGGATCCCCACTCACCAGGCCGCTGGCGCGTAAACGGCTCAGTGCAGAACTTCGATCAATTCGGCAAGGCCTTTGGCTGCACCAAGGGCCAGCCCATGTACCCGGCGACATCCTGCCGGGTCTGGTAACCCTGTCCCGAGTCTTTCTCCCTGATCTGGAGCTGTGGCTTGCCATGGCTCCGGCCCAGGGGTTGAGGGGCTTCAGGAGTGCAGGCATGCCGGGGAACCTCATTGCCGGTGAAGCGGGTTGACGTTTCCCGCCGTCCGGGAGTCCAAATCGCAGCACAGAGGCATGAAATTGGACTGGCCGGACCGGAAGAAGAGGGTTTTCTGCCTCATCCGAGGCGGTTAGGCTAGGGAAAATGCATTGTTTTGACCAGTCTCTGGCCAAAACTAGGCACAACCCACCCTGGGCTTTTACAATGCAACAGGGACCCGTCCCAACCCAGCTATGCTGTGGAACTAGCAAACTTGGCGGCACACGCCTGACCAGGATGAAGGAATCGCATGAAGTTCACGAAATACGGCAAGGCCCTTCTGATAAGTGCCCTTTTAGCTGGTGTTCTTTTCAGCGTTACGTCTTGCCTCGAGGATTATTCAGTCGGCTATTTGTATGTGACGGGGACGGTGACGGCCTCGACCACCGGCAACGGCATCATCTCCGGCTACAAGATTGATCACAACACGGGTAAGCTGACGGCCATCAACGGTTTGCCTGTCCCTTCCGGCGGAGCCAACCCGGTTCGGGCCATCCTGCTTCCTGGCAGCCGCTTTCTTTATGTTCTAAACCGTGGCGTGACTGCCTCGGGCAGTGCCAACTGCACCACCGCGGACCCCTGTCAGAACTCCAACATCACGCAGTTCGCCGTTGGCGCCAACGGCATTCTTACGCCGCAGGAGACTTTCTATACGCAAGGCGCCAACCCGTTCCGCATAATCAGCGACACCGCGGGAACTTACATCTACGTGCTGGAACACGATTCTCTTTACAATGGCCTTCCGTCCAGCGCGACGCATCCGAACCCCAACTGCGCAGCTGCTTTGACGGGAGCAACAACCTGCGGCGACATTACGGCTTTCCAGGTCAACTCGACCACTGGGCGGCTGCAACTGGTCTTGAATACTCAGGTAACCGCAGCAGGCGGCAGCGCGCCGCTGACCTACTTCCCGGTTCCATCAAACCCGGTTGACTTTTTGATGGCCAGCGGAGCCGTCATCACGATGAGCGGGACCAGCACCACCGCCTCTTCATCATATCCGTACACCGGCGGCGCAATTGTGTATCCGTATAACTACAATCCCACCAACGGGCAGTTGACGGTGACGCAAAACAGCGTCGGGACGCTGAACGTTACCGAGGGAACCGCAATGGTGAGCGGTGGTGGTTTTGTTTTTGTGCTGGACAACGAAGCGCCCAACCCCAATCCTACCAGCGCGTCCAGCCAGATGGTGCCTTACACGGTGGGCAGCAATGGCGCGTTTCTGTCGGCTACCAGCGGCCCCATTCCCGATGATCCAAACCAATCCAACCCTATTTACCTGGTGGTAGAGAACAAGGGGAAGTGGTTCTACGTGGCCAACCAGGGGAACAACGTTATCGGCTCGGGAACAGCTCAAAGCGGGCTTGCCGGCTACGTCCTCAACAATCCATTTCAGCCCACCGAAATGGCAGGCACGCCTATCGGCTTTGGCACCGGAGCAGGCCCAGTGTGCCTGGTCGAGGATCCATCGAATCAGTACTTCTACACGGCCAACTACAACGATTCAAGCGTAACCGGTCAGGCGATCGATGAAAACGCGGGCACCCTTATCCCGTTATCCCAGTCGACTAAGGCGCCTTCTGAATATACGCTGACCGGTCCGCCCACCTGGTGCCTGGTGGATGGGCGCACGAACTAAATCGCCGCTTGGTGCAGATGCGCCTGGGGCGGAGGATGTCCCCCCGCTCCAGGCAACACAAGAAAATGAGTGACCCGAAGTCTTCAAGAACGCAGCCGAATTTCAGGGCGTGAATATTTTCAAGGCGCCCTGGGGGTTCGAATCCAAACCTGATTTTTAGGGCCGGAGCTTTTGGCCCTCTGACGAAAGATGCGCATGAAGTTCAACAAATCGAGCCAGCTGCTGCTGGTCTCCGCAGCCAGCCTGCTGGCGGCAATTCTAATCACCGCTTGCGGCTCGGCCACAGTGGATTTCGTATACGTGACCAGTGCCAAGGCCGCCGGGACCAACAATTACGGCGAAATCGACGTCTTCGAGATCAACGGAGTCTCCGGCTTTATGCGCCAGATTCGCACCTCGCCTTTCCCCTCGGGAGGGCGCAACCCGGTGGCCGAAGCCCTCTCCTCCGACAACACGAATTTGTACGTGGTCAATCAGGACGACAACACCATCGTTCAGTTCCTGATCGGCAACGACGGCAAAGTCTATCCACAGAACACCGTGAATACGCCGGGGATTTATCCGCTGGCCGCTGTCGTGAGCGGGTCGAACCTGTTCGTTCTGGACACCTACCAGCCATTGCCTTCGTGTTCCAATGCTGCCCCATGCTCGGGATCTGTAGGTGTCTTTCCCCTGTCGGTTGCCTCCGGGTCCGGCTCCAGCGCAACGCTTGGCGGCGCACCGGGGACGCCGCTCACCAATACGAGCATCGGCGAGGACTACTGGCCGCTGATTCTGCCCAGCAATCCCACCCACATCATCGTGCCGACTGCGATTAAGTCCTTCGGCAAAAACGTGGATGTGTCTATCACTGCGGGTACCGTGACTGGAGGAGTGGCGACTTTTACCGCAAATCAGAGCGCCGTGGCCGGAAACCTCTATATTCTTTCTGGCTTTACGGGAGCTGGCTCGGTTTTGAACGGTCAACTGGTCACGGTACTCTCGACTGGGCTATCTTCCACACAGTTTGAAGCAAACGTGACAGGCATCAGCAGCGGAACCACGGGGGCGGGAAACGCGGATTGGGGAGAATTTGTCTACGTCACCGCCTATGACTCAACCGTGACGCCGAACATTGGTTATGTCTTTGGTTTCTCGATTGACTCAAGCGGCGAGCTTACACCCCTCAATGGCGGCGTACCACATGATATGGGAGTTGGTGCCAATGGACTTGGCATTCATCCCTCCGCCATCGCCAGCGATTCCACCAGCACCTACGTTTACGTGACGGATTCCACCAACGGCATTGTGGTCAGTTACTCGATCGCATCCGGGGTACTGACTAAGATCAGTGACACTACAACCGGCAATCAACCCACGGCTATTGTCGTCGATTCCGCCTATCCGTATGCCTATGTAGCCAATGGACTGGACGGCACGGTGAGCGCGTACTCCATCGGCAGCAACGGAGCGCTTGCCCGCATCGGCACCTACGATACAGGGATTCAGCCTGTGGCTATAGGTATCGACCCGTCGAACAACCATTTTGTTTTTACCGCAAATTTTCTCGGCAACAACGTCTCCGACTTTGAGTTGAGCACCACAGCCGGCACACTCACCAATGCACAGCTTTCACCTTACACGTCCAACGCTCAACCGACGGCAGTGGTCGCGGTTCCGCACGGCAGCACGCAGTAGTGATAAGTGACAACGGCCCTGCGCCGGGCGCTCTAGCAACACCCCGTACCGGGCTTTTACAATGCATACGGGGCAACCTAACCAGTTTTTGGGGGCATGCAACTGACCAGCCCACGACGAAGGAAGCGCATGAAGTTCAGCAAATTGAGCCAGCTTTTTCTGGTCTCTGCCATCGGCCTGTTAGTGGCCACCTATTTCTCTGCCTGTGCACTTGTAACCGTAGATTATGTTTTCGTGGCCTGTTCCGCCGGCGCGGGGACATCGAGCGCCGGGCAGATACAGGTCTTCGCGGTGGACTCTCAGTCCGGCGCATTGCGCACGGGAGCACCGACCGTGTCCTCGGGCGGAGTGAACCCGGTTTCCATGGTCGTTACTTCCGACTATGAGAATCTTTACGTCGCCCACCAAGGGACCCTTCCGTCCGGCGGCTCGATTGTCCACTTTGCCATCTCCATAAACGGTACTTTGACGGCGAAGGATACAGTCACCCTGAGCGATACACCTGTTTACATAGCAGTGAACTCGGCCGGGACCTACTTGTATGTGGTGTCTTGCACAGCCTCTAGCCTGAATCCCACATTGGCTTGCACCGATACCGGGAAGCTGACTGAGTATGCCCTTTCCTCGGGCACCATCGGCTCTGAGGTTTCTACGCAAACTCTAAGTCTTTACGGCTCCTACGCCGCCTATAGCAGCGATATCCTGGTCCCCACCGGGGTGAGCGTGCTGGCTAACAACACAACGATTCAGGGCAATGCCGTATACGTCACGGCTTATGACCAGTCGGCATACAATCCCGGGGGTACGCCCACATGCCACTCCAACTGCGCCAACCCCGGCTGGGTCTTCGGCTTTACCATCGGCTCGGGCGGAGCTTTGACCCCGCTTGCCAATCCGTATGAAGCCGGCATCAAGCCTTCGGCTATCGCAACCGATCCCACTAACCGCTTTGCCTATGTCACCGATTACGCCTCTAGCGAGTTCATCGGTTATACGATTCTGAGCGGCAACACGCTGAACTTCATGCCCAACGGCCCCTTCAGGACAGGCAACGAGCCAACCGCGATAGTGGTCGATCCACGTGGCAGGTTCATCTATGTAACAAATTCGCTGGATTCCACCATCTCGCCCTACGGCATCGACCTGGCCACCGGTACGCCCACAGGTGTGGTGAACCCCACCGGTCCAAGCGTCATCTTGACTGACACGCAGCCGGTTGCCGTTGTGGTTGACCCAGCGCTTGGCAGGTTTGTCTATACAGCCAACTACCTGGGCAACTCACTCTCTGGCTTCAAGCTGAACCCGACCTCAGGCGGACTGAACCAGACGCAGGCCACGCCATACCCCACCGGGGCAAAACCTACCGCAGTGGCTTCCGTGCCCCACGGCAACTATTCGACGCAGTCAGTTACTCCGTAACAGAAGGTTCTTCCAGGCACAAAGGGCCCAGCCAATCGGCTGGGCTTTTTGCTGCATTGGGCCTGAATGCGGAAAGCCAAATCCGGCTCAATCGATGGCTTAATTGGTGCAAAGTGTGGCAAAAATGCCACAGGACGGGGATGGCTCCCGGCAGCTATTCTAACCTTGCGCACGGTATTTTCTTTGCCGTGGAAGAAGGTATTTTGAGCAATCACGCGTACCTGAGTCCCGCGCATTTGGAGCAGACCATTGCTGCACCCCTGGAGTTCAACGGGGTGGGGCTGCACTCAGGCGCGCCGGTGCACATGTGCTTGCTGCCGGCTCCGGCCGGCTCCGGCATCGTCTTCCGCCGCACTGATCTGGACAATTTTGAGATTCCTGCCATAAGCCGCTACGTGGCCAAGGTGAGCTATGCCACCAGCTTGATGCGGCAAGGCGTGCTGATTTCAACCACGGAACACCTGCTCTCGGCGTTTATCGGCATGGGCGTGGACAACGTGATTGTGGAGTTGGACAACCTGGAGCTGCCTATTCTGGACGGCAGCGCACAGCCTTACGTCGAGGCCTTCCTGAAAGTGGGCATCCGCAACCAGCGGCGGCGCCGCGAGACCATCCGCGTGCTGAGTCCGGTTGAAGTGCGCGAAGGGAACAAGTTTATCGGGATCTATCCCGGCTCCGGCTACAGCATCGAATACGCCATCGACTTTCCCGCTCCCGTGGGCAAGCAGAGCGCTCGGGTGGACCTGGCGGCTGAAACCTATGGTTCTGTGATCGCACCGGCGCGCACCTTTGGCTACAAGGCTGATGAGCAGAAGATGCGCGATATGGGCCTGATCCGCGGAGCAGGGCCGGAGTGCATCATCATTTTAGGGACAACTGGTCCGGTAAACGGTCCGCTACGCTTCGATGATGAATATGTGCGCCACAAGATTCTGGACCTTATCGGCGACCTGGCGCTGGCCGGCCGCCGCATCGAAGGCCGCGTGGTGGCGGAGCGCGCCGGGCACGCCATGCACACTGCTCTGGTTTCGCGGCTGATCAAGGACCGCTCAACCTGGGAGCTGGCGCACGTGCCGGTGGTCTCGGCGGCGGATGAGCAAGCTCCGGCCGCGGATCTAAACTCGCTTGAAGCGAACTCAGAACAGAACAGCCCCTCCCTTGTGAACGTTTAAGGCTCAGCTATTTCTATTCCCTGTTCCCTAGAACAAAATCCGCATCGGCGCCGCAGACGCGAAGCTCTTTCCCACTGTGGCCAGCTCGCCGGTCAGCGGATTCCGGTTGAAGACGCTGATCAGATTCGAGTCCTGATTAGCCACCACCATCCAGCGCTCCGTAGGGTCGAGCACAAAGTTGCGCGGACACTTGCCGCCGCAGGGCGTACGTCCGATAGCCGTCAAATGGCCAGTCACCGGATTGGCATGGAAGCTCATCAGAAAGTCATTGTCGCGGTTGGCGAAATAGACAAACCTTCCGTTGCGAGTGATGATTGTGTCGCAGGCCCGCGTCGGTCCGTGGTAGCCCTCCGGTAGAAGTTCAACCCGCGTTACCAGAGTCAAGCTGCCGTCCGCGCGGTTCCACTTCAACACATCCACCGTCGAATCCAGCTCGTTCACCGAGTAAGCCGTATGCCAGTTGGAGTGAAAGTGCAGCGTCCGCGGTCCCGCTCCCGGACGCGCCTTATAGAGGCCTGCCGGAGTCAGTTCGGCCGTCGTCGCGTTCAGTTTGTAAATGTGAATGCAATCGTTGCCCAGATCATTGATGTAGACAAAGCGGTTGTCGAGCGAGAAGGCGGCAAAGTGCGCGTGGGCGTGCTCCTGGCGGCTGGTATTGGGGCCGTGGCCGGTGTAGTGTTCGCTCCACGCAATGGGGCTGAGCTTGCCCTCGGTCACCAGATAGCTGGCCGCGCTGCCGCTGGTGTAATCGGCCACCACCAGCACGCGCCCCGAATGGTCCAGTGCCAGGTGGCAGGTTCCCACGCCGGCCGAGTTCTGCTCCGAGAGCGGATGCAGCTCGCCCTTCGCCGCCCTGTAGCTCAACACTGCACCCGTCGCCTTGCTGTTGAAGCTACTCACGTCCGAAGTGGCGAAGAGATACTGCCGTTCCCATGAGTAGGTGATCCAGGCGACATTGGCGATCTCGGCGGCCACGCCCGCGGGCGCCAGCTCGCCGCTGGCCGGATCCCAGTCGTAGGCCAAAATCCCCTTTGGAGTATTCGAGGCGATGAAGACCCGTTGGAGGCGTGGCGCAGCAAAGAGTGAAGGCGAAGCCGACGCGGCCAGCGTGACAGCCGAGGCGGAGAGCAGAAAATTGCGTCGAGTGAGTTTTTCCATAGCAGAAAGATTGTCGCCGATGGGGCGGGGGACGCGCCAGTGGCAAAGCTGCCCGAACGCTTTTTCCGGCCTCCTACGCCCGCTCAGCCCTCTAGCCGTCGTCGCTTAGAACGAATTTGACCCGCGAAAAAGCAGGCGGGCGGCTCCTGATGCCGAGTCCTGGAAAGGCGTGCCGCCCCGGTCTCTACTCGATAATCCTGAAGTTCCCGCTGCAGTGCATCATGCTCATCAGGTAGAGCATCCCGTCGTAATAGCGATATTCGCCGGAAGGAACCGGCGTATTCCAGAGCGCTTCTACAAACGCCTTTGCCGTTGGTCCCGGCGTCGCCGCAAAGCTTCCCACCGCGGACGCCGCAACCATCCCCGTCGAGTGCCCAGTAGACAGCGGTTTTCCATCCAGCGTGTAGTGATCGGCAAACTTGTCGATTCCCTCGCCATAAAGGAACTTCTGTAGCCGGTCGCTCAGTTCCGTCTCACGCGCGTCCTTCCGCCACCACGAGTAATCCACGCTCCAGTTGCTCACGCTTCGCCACGAGTCGGAACCGAACGGCGCCGGCTTTCTGTCCCAGCCCATGATCGCCGTCCCGTCAAAGTTGCTCCGGTCCGGTGTAAGTCCCGTCTCCGGGCCGATGACCTGATTGAAAAACTCCCGGCTCACATCCGCCGCCTTGGCCCAGAACGCGCGGTCCTCCACGGGGCCCCATCGTGCCCATAACTCATAGAATGCCGGCAGATGATAGCTCGCATCTGTCGATACGTCCTCCACATTGGGCACAAACCGGATCATGTAATGATCCTCATCCACCATAGGCCCGATCGTCTCGGTGCGCGGCCCGCGCCCGAACCAGGACATGGGCGGCGCCGGCCTGGCCTTGCCGGCAGCCGCGGCAGCCTGCCGCTCGCGCTCCCGATCCTTGTTGTTGGGGCTCGGCCAGGGATGATCCGGCATGGTAAACGGCGCATCCTCGGGGTGAATCCGGAAGGGGCCTGTTCCCGTCAGCACCGGGTGGTGCCGCATTCCGCGCAAAATTTTGTCCGCCTCGGCCCTGTAGTTATAGATACCTTTCCCGTTGCCCCAGCGATGCGCCGCAAAGTACAGCGCCATGACGTAGTACTCTTCCCCGTCCGGAGCGGCCCCCGCCGAGCGCGGCCTGCCATCCGTGCCGAATGACCAGGCAAAGTAACCCACGGATGGATTCTTCGGGTCGGTGATCAGCATATAAGTCTTCGACCAGTTCCATAACGCGTCAAACTCGCGCTTCTTGTCTAGCTCGACGGCAATCATCATGCCGTAACTCATGCCCTCCGTGCGTACATCGTTGTTTGCCCAATCTGTGATATAAGCCAGCGTCCCGTTCTCGTTCGCCCCGGTCTCAAAGTAGACCCGCTCCTCCTGTCCATCGCCATGAAAAAGCTGCTGAAACGCCTTCTCGATCTTTGCCCGGCTTTCAGCCGCCGTATGTCCCTGCTCGGCAAACAAGTCGCGATACTGGTGCGTCTTGTACGCCCCATTCCCGTCTCCCGGCCATCGTTTGATCTCGCCTAGCGGAGCATTCACATGGGGCGGCGGCATGGTGAACGCCGGCGCTGCCGCCGGCGCCGGAGCCGGAGCCTGTGCAAGCGCTCCATAGGCCAACGCCAGCAAAAAGCCAGTGGCAAGAACAGTAGAATCAGAACGAATCAGCACGGAAGGGACCTTTCTCTTAAAAATGTGCCCGGAACGAAACTTTCCACCTCGATCCCTGAGCGTATCCATTCCATACTATTCGCCATGACCTCGTCGCGTCCCGGCCGTTTCATTCAACCTGCCCCGGCTGCGGGAAAAGAGATGTGGGAGACCGTCCAACCAGGGGCTGCAATCGTCATGGTGCCACCAGTCACAGGACGTTCATACTCCTCGTGTGATAGCATCCCTTTTCGTAGCAAGTGACGCCTGCGGATTCATCCTGCCCCTTCTCCGCTGAGCGCCGGCTCAAGCCTATATGGACGAGGTAGACGGCAGACCGGGACACGTGGCCCTCCAATCCGGCCACCTGGACGCCCGTATGGACGTCCGTAGAGTTTCTTTGTCCCATTCCCGTTTGGAACCCAAAATGCTGGCAAGACCCGGCAACAGCCGTCATTGTTATCCCAACAACCCAACTCCCGCGCCTTTTTCCTGGCGCGGACCAGCCGAAGGCCGCCTGCCCCACCGCAGATGGAGGAGAACACCATGAAAACGTACCAGGGAAGTGAGATCCGCAACGTGGCTGTAGTAGGGCATGCGCAAAGTGGCAAAACCACTCTGATCGCCGCTCTGCTGCATGCCGCCAAGATGACCCCCACCCAGGGCCGCGTGCAAGACGGCACGGCCGTAACCGCTTATGACGAAGAGGAAATAGCCCGCGGCGCAACCATGCAGAACGCGGTGGCCTTTGCCGAGTGGCAGGGCATAAAAATCAATCTTATTGATACTCCCGGATTTCATATGTTCACCCACGAGGCGCGCGCGGCACTGTTGCCGGCGGAAGCGGCCATCGTGGTGGTGAATGCGCAGAATGGCGTGGAACCGGTCACCGAGCGCGTCTGGCGCTATGCCGACGAGGCCCAGGTTCCCCGAGTCGTGCTGGTCAACCAGATGGATCACCCCAAGGCCGGCGGCGGCGAAGGACTAAACGCCCTGATCGACGACCTGGTGGAGCGCTGGGGCCGCACCTGCCTGCCCGTCCAGCTGCCCATCTCCGGAGCCGAGGGATTTCACGGCGTGGTGGACCTGGTGACCATGGAGGCCTGGCATTACACTCCCGGCGGCGATGGCCGTGGCAAGTCCTCCGCCGAGATTCCCGCCAGCCTGGCTGCTGACGCCAAGACCCGCCACGAGGCTCTGGTGGAGCTGGTGGCCGAAGGCAAAGACGAGCTTATGGAGGAGTACTTCGAGACCGGCACGCTCACTAAAGAGCATCTCATTGCCGCGCTGCATGATGCCATTCGCGAAGACCGCATCTTCCCAGTGCTCTTTTCCAGCGGTCTGGCCAATATGGCTCTGGACCACCTTCTGGACTTCATCAAGGACTACGCGCCTTCGCCGGTTGAGCGCGCGCCCATGGTCGTGCGCAATCCTGCCATCGAACCCACGGCGGAAGATCCCGACGCCGGCAAAACCACCCGCAAGATCGACGACACCGAGCCGCTGGGCCTGTTTGTCTTCAAGACCATGACTGATCCATTTGCCGGCCGCATCAGCTTCTTCAAGGTCATCAGCGGCGTCATCAAGAACGAAGCCAACGTCGAGAACTACACGCGCCGCGGCTCGGAGCGCTTCTCTCATCTCAGCGTCATGCAGGGCCGCAAGGCCGTCGAGGTTCCCGAGCTGCACGCCGGAGACCTGGGCGCCGTTGCCAAGCTGCGCGACACCCTCACCGGCGACACCCTCGGAGTCAAAGGCTCCGACATTCAGGTCGATCTCCACAAGCTGCCCGAGCCGGCCATGACCTACGCCATCGAGCCCAAGAGCCGCGCCGACGAAGATAAGCTCGCCCCCGCCATCCACAAGCTGATGGAGGAGGACCTGCTCATTCGCTTCTTCCGCGACCCGCAGACCAATGAGTTTCTCATCGCCGGCGGAGGCCAGCCGCACATCGAGGCCATCGTCAGCCGCCTCAAGAAGCGCTACCACGCCGAGGTCACGCTCAAAGCCCCCAAGGTGCCCTATCGCGAGACCATTCGCGGCAAGGCCGAGGCGCAGGGCCGCCACAAGAAGCAGACCGGCGGCCACGGCCAGTTCGGCGACTGCAAGATTCGCATGGAGCCTCTGCCCCGCGGAGCCGGCTTCGAGTTCATCAACGATATCTTCGGCGGAGCCATTCCGCGCAATTACATTCCCGCCGTCGAAAAGGGCATCGTCGAGTCCGCCGCGCGCGGCTATCTCGCCGGCTACCCGGTCGTCGACTTCAAGGCCACCGTCTACGACGGCAGCTATCACGATGTCGACTCCAACGAACTCTCCTTCAAGATGGCCGGGCGCATCGCCTTCCGCAAGTGCATGGAATCAGCCAAGCCCTGCCTGCTCGAGCCCATCATGAAGGTCGAGATCGAAGCTCCCGACGAGTTCGCCGGAACGCTGATGGGCGATCTCAACTCCCGCCGTGGCCGCGTCCAGGGCATGAACACCAAAGGCCGCACAACAGTCATCAACGCCGAAGTCCCCATGGCCGAGATGCTGACTTACGGCACGCTTCTGACTTCCATGACTCAAGGCAAAGGCAGCTATCGCATGGAGATGGACCACTACGACTACGTCCCGCAGTTGGTCGCGGATAAAATCCTCGCCAACGCCAAGCGCCCCGTCGAGGAAGAGGAAGAGTAACACTTACGATAAGATGCCCCATCCATGCGCCCAAAAAAGGCGCATGAGTGGGGCACTATGCATCCTACTATAAAAAATAATAATAATATTGCATCTTTTTATGGTTTATCTTAATCATCCGTGTGTAGCAAACCACCCCAGAATGGAGGAATTGAATATGAAAAAAGCGTGGATCCTTCCCCTGCTTGCACTGGAAACACTGGCTTGTTCTGGTGTCTTTGGTCAAGGCGATCCTATAGACCAGAATTCGGTAAAGAGAGACCACTATGACGTCGTGCTTTCTAGTGCATTTGGCTCGGGCTTGGACCCGGGCGACGGCGTGGATATGTCCGATCCCTATAACCCTCACCGAGCTCCTTTTGCGCCATTCCACTCTCCGGTACAGCAATCCGTAGCGGCAAGACAAATGAGTTCGGATGATATCACAAGTGGTATCATAAGCGCGACTAGTTCCTACTATGATGACTTGACTATTGAGGATGAGGCGCATTTGCTGAGCACAAATTTTAAAGCAAGTTATATGTTCACGAGTGCATCGGCAGCTTATCAAAGAACACAACAAAGCCGTAAAACCGGGAGGGCCGTATATTTCATCTACACCATAGGTGGACAGTCAGCCCCTGTCGAACCGTCTAACATCAAGTGGACGAACACAGATCTGTCCGGGATCAACAAAGTTGTGGACAGAAACCTGATGCTAAGACAATTCCTAGCGAACTTCGGTTCGCATTACGTTACGAGCGTTCAATATGGCGCACGGATTTCAATACGGGCGCAAATGAACACTCTTGACGAGGCAAAGCAGCAAAGTCTGTCCGGAAAGATTCAAGCCGCATTTGGTGCGCTTTCAGGTGGGGGTAGCCTTTCAACCGCGGATAGTCAGGCGCTAAGCTCCCAGGGTATTTCGATTACCGCTGAGATTGCATCAGGCGGGATTGTTCCCAGCCGGGCTCTTGTAATGACGAGCTTCGACGAGATAGCGAGTTTTCTGTCTGACTTCAGGGCTGGAAAGGTGAGGTTGCTTTCCGGACCGATCTCGGCGGAACTCCAAAGTTATTGGTCCACGATTGATTCAGCAACCTTTCCTAATATTTATGATGCCTTGGCCCCTTCAACGATACCTGCGAGCCCCCCCGCGCCATTCGGCGTACCTGCTGGGACAATAGTGGCCTGGTTTCCGAAGGCTGGCGACATCGTCCAGGTTGGGAATGAAAATAAGATTCTCGCTCCGATTGGGTGGCTTATCTGCGATGGAACTCAAGGAACCCCTGACCTTCAAGACAAGTGGTTAGCCGGTACCGTTAAGCCGAGCGAGATCCGAACCTCTCTGGGAAGTGATACTCATATACATGAGGTCAAGGGAACGACAAATTCCGGGGATGGATTTCTCCCATGGAATCAGCCGGCTCCGGGCCATCAATTCCAGACACAGGGTGGTCAGACCTTTACTCAGAAGTATAGTTTCCATACTTGGAGTGAAACAGGCAGTAGCATTCCACCCAGCATCAAGGTCGTATTCATCATGAAGGAATAAACTGTTATTCAATGTTGAGTGACGGGTTATCAGGTGCCCGATTCTTTCGGCGGGTTGCCCATGTCCCACAGGGTTCAATAATCTAAATCTGTGTGCCTAAGGTCCGGGTTCTCGGACCTTGGGCACCTGACTGATCGTTATTTTTTATGACTAATGCTGTTCAAGATTTGTTCTGCGTAGCGGGTCATGCAAGCCTGTCTGTGCCTTGCAGTGTGGGCAGGCTGCACGACGTCCGAGTTTATCAATAAGCATGTCGACCACGTAGACGGGTCTATTATCAACTTGGGCACAACGAGAACATACTTCTTCATCATCACCATCAACGAAGGTATGTCCACCGACTCTTATGAATCGTCCTTTGAAACGTAGTTGTTCCTTAAGATTGTTGAGTTCCGTTGAAAGGACATCATTTTGTTTTTGAAGATCGAGAACCCTATCTATCCATTCTCCAAGTTGGCGGTAAAGGTCAGCGTTCACACCTTTGTCTACAAGTTTTAGAATGTCCATACCATCACCGATCAAACTCAACGTATGTCCTCCTTTCAAAAGGACGAATTCTATTGTTTATACATCAATGAAATATTCTAGACTTCCGACGGGTGGCAGGGTACCTTATCCTTCGCGCATTTGGCGAAGGGTGGGAAACCACGAACCTCAACTCTATATCTCCCTTTTCCCAACCAGCGAGAATCGCTGTCACTTGGCCGCAACACACTTCACAAACCCTTGTGCTCCATAGCCCAGCATCGTTTGGTCGGCGGTAATCAGCGTAGCGTCCAGATGACGCGCCGTCGCCAGCAGGATGCGATCTGCCGTGTCGGGGTGTACCTCCCAGGACAGCCGCGTGCTGGCCACGGCGATGGCGGGCGAGAGTGGCTCCAGCCGGATTCCCGGCAGGCTGAGAACGGCTGCCAGCCACTCCGCCACATCCTGGCCGAGTCGCAGCCTACTCCTGGCCACCAGCATGGCGATCTCCCAGGGTGTGATCGCCGAAACAAAGAGGCAGTCTTCGTCGGCTGCCTGCTGGATTTGTGCGTGGATCGGCTCGCTGATGCGCTCGGAGTCTTCAAGCAGCCAAACCAGAGCGTGTGTGTCGAGCAGAATTCGCATTATTGCGCCGCTTCCCACTCATTCTCCAGCGGCGAGACGACGTCCCCTTCAAACAGAACGCTACCTTTCAAGGCTCCGCGCAACTTGACCGCCGGAGGCATAGGTACAACCCGGGCCACAGGCTTGCCGAATTTGGTAATCACCAGCGGCTCGCGCTTGGCGGCGACCTCGTCCAGCAACTGTAAGCATTTCACCTTAAACTCACCCGCTCCCATCGATGCCATCGCTGAAGTTCTCCCATGGTCAATAACTATGGTTATATTATGAGAAGTTTTGCGGCAACTGTCAAGAACTAATGCAAGTGGCACCTTTGATCCACCCATAAAGAAAGGGTGGGAGACCCCGAACTCCAGCCTTTGCGAGCGAAAAGCGAGCGGCTGCCCCACCGCAGGTGGTTGCAGATTATTTCCCGCATTCTGCTACTTTGTACTCAGGCCGTGTTCTATCCGGCCGGTTTTTGGGGATATTGTGAACGGCCGGGCACTTAGCTGACATTTTAGACCGGGCACATCTCCGACACTTTTTCCTTCTCAGGAAGGTTTTGTTTTGCCGTTTCAGGGGCAGCTGCTCCTGAAACGGCACGCGTTGTTT